>Ga0070714_100000721_pt1 | contig 23449 bp, 22 predicted proteins | sample LARL83metaG_FD_65450 | JGI IMG/M metagenome (GOLD analysis project Ga0070714, IMG submission 65450) | Corn, switchgrass and miscanthus rhizosphere microbial communities from Kellogg Biological Station, Michigan, USA - LAR L8-3 metaG | ecosystem: Host-associated > Plants > Roots > Rhizosphere ... | reverse complement strand
CGCAATAACACCTGTGGATCCGCCGGCAACCTGTGGATAAAGTTCGACCGGAAATCGGCAAACCATCGCGGACGCGCTCCAGGTCGTTCTCGTACTTCCTGGTGATGCCGGCGACTGGGGCTGGGGCGTAGCGCGGGAGTAGGCGGCAGCCGCGTACTCCTTGCCGTCAAGGCCGCCGAGCGGTGTCGGCGCTTCGACGTCGGTGTACAGTTCAGCCGCAGCATGCCCAGGCAGCCACTGCGCGACGGTCTCGCCGTGTCGCCAATGGTGCAGTGCAACGTCAATTCCGTCTGCACTCAGGTCTTCGTAGGTGCACGCCGTGAACACATGCGACAGCTAGCGCATCAGCCCCCCGAGCGCCGTTCTGGTAGTAGGTGTGGCCCGCAGTGCCGCGCACTGGCGGGAGTGGCGCACCGCCGCCCTTCGCTCGTGGGAGCGAGGCCACCGGAGAAGATCCCGTCGCGATCTGACCCGAGGGTGCGCCGGCATATGGATGCCGTCGATCGGGCGAGGCGGGTGTAGCCGCTGCCGCAGATTAGACCAGGTCACATTAACCATCGATGAACGCCGCAGGGATCTGCCGCGTATTAACGGCATGTCTCGCTGCGAAAACCGTGGTCCGCGGTGCACTGATGACCGTCCTCAGCGCAGCATTCCCGACGTTGGTCGGCAGCTCAGGCGCAAATGCGTGTTGGCAATTTGTGGGGGAGGTGTGGGAACAACTTCGCAGACTTGAGACCAGCAAGGCCTGATACCGCGGACCGTGCCGGTAGTGGCACAGGAGGGAGGGAGTCGCGGATGAGCAGCACAGAGCCGCCCGAAGACACCTCCATGCACGACGGAAGGTTCCGGCGCGGAAATATCCATATCGTCAGGCATCTGCGTTGCAGTCGTAGGTGATTCCAAGCCGAGCATCGTTTCACAGAGGAAGGAATCTGTCGCATATGTTTGCGAATTCGTCGACATCTGGCCGAAGGCGTTCTCAGGCGAGGGGCATCGCCCGCTTGGCAATGGCTCTATCCGGAGTGGCGGTTGCCGTGATCGCTATAGCCCCTGCCGCTCACGCGGCAACCATGGCACCCAAAGCCGATGTCAGTCGGGCAGCCGTAGTCCCGGACGTCACCGGGTGTCAGTACTTTACCGACGGCGAAACCTACTGGACATACTATTGCAGCACCGGACCGGGCGAATTCCGCACCGCGCTCAAGTGCATCGGCCTCGGGAAGTCCCCTTACTGGACATACGGGCCATGGGAGGTCGCCGGTGGCCGGTACGTGTCTACCGCCCGCTGCCAGGTCAACGACTTCGTTGATTACGGGATCTCGCAAGTCACCGAATAGATTTCTTTCACGAGATGATGCCGGGGTGTCTAGCTTGGCACCCCGGCATCCATAGCTGTAGGACAGCGCGACTGTCAGAGACCGTCGAGCCACGACTTGACTTCCGCTGCTTCCGGAGCATCCAGGTCCCGGAAGATCTGGAGGGCTGCTGTCAAGTATTCGCGCGCTTTGACGTCCTGCTCCTGCCCGATGAACAGCTGGCCGAGAGAGGCGAGAGTGACGGCCTCCCCGAAGCGGTCACCTAGCTGCCGGCGAATTTCCAGGGCGCGCCGGTAATGCTTCGCGGCTTCCTCGCCGAGCCGCAGCTTCTGGTATGCCTCGCCGAGATTGTGATATATGAATCCCTCGCCATAGAAATCGTTCCGGTTGTGCCGGATCTTGAGCGCCAGCTGAAGATGCTCGAGAGCTTGATCAAAGCGGCCGAGTTCAACACATGCGAATCCCATGTTTCCGAGCACAATAGCTTCTGTGTGTTCCTCGCCAAGATGGCGTGACATCCTGAGTGCCTCTTCGAAGGCAGCTAGCGCGGCCGTCAGGTCGCCGCGCTCGGCGTGCATGGATGCAAGGTTGGCTAGCATACGCAGCGCTTCTCGCGCCTCGCCGACCTCACGGAACAAGCGCATTGCCCGCTGGTACGAGTCGCCGGCCTCAGCAAAGCAACGTCGGTCCGTATACGCGCGACCGAGGCCGGCCAGGATCCACGCCTGGCCGGATGAATCTGAGTTGCGGGTCGCACTCTCCAGGCCAATCCGGTGGGTCGCGATCCAGTCTGCCCAGAGCTTGCGAAGGTTGTAATACGGCGCCAGTATCGCTGACAGCCGCCAGGCGTAATCGTCAAAGCCTTGCCGGGCTTGCTGCCCCGTGGCCGAGACCAGGTTGACGCGTTCGCTATCACACCAGCTGACGGCCTCATCGCGGGAACTGAAGGCCAGCGGTGTGACCTCGATATCTGCGACAGCAGATGGTCCGCGCCGGTGGGGTTCGATGAGGCCGCATGCCCTTTCCGCGGTGTGCAGGTACCAGGCGAAGATCCGGTGCAGCGCGAGGGCGCGGTCGGCCTCGGTTTCCTCACGTACCGCCTGTTCCAGGGCGTAGACACGCATCAGGTCGTGGAACTGGTAGTGATGAGGTGACGGTGACTCCAGCAGATGGGCTCGGATCAGGGTGTCGGCGCATGCTTCGCTGGCGCTCTGCGGCAATCCGGTCATGGCGGATGCGGCGGGGAGGCTTATGACCGGCCCGTCCCACAGGCTCAGGAGCCGGAAAACCCGCATCGGATCGGCGCTTCCGGCGCGCACGGTTCGAGCCAAGGCAGCGTAGCTGACCTGGAAACTCGCGCGCACGGAACGATCGTCTGCCGCCAGCGCGTCCAGCCGCTGGGCCATATCGCTGAGCCGTCCAGCTAGCGCGTCGACCGTCCGGGCGGGCTGCGCGGCCAGATGCGCGGCGGCGATGCGCAGGGCCAGCGGCAGACCAGCGCAGACCTCAAGTACGCGGGCGGTCGCCTCCGGCTCCGCAAGGACCCTTGTGTCACCGACGATGCGCGTCAAGAGCGTCCGGGCCTCGGCTTCCTCGAGAACGCCGAGGCGCAGGCGTTCGACCGCGTCAAGGCTCTCCAGGTGGTCGCGGCTAGTGATCAGTACCGCGTTGCGGCTGCCCGCGGGTATGAGGGGACGTACGTGAGCGGCGTCGCGGGCATCGTCGAGCACGACGAGAACGCGACGATCCGAAAGCATCGACCGGTACAGCGCGGCGCGTTCCTCCGCTGCCACGGGTATGGCCGGCCAGTCGAGTCCGAGGCCGCGGAGGAACCGGCCGAGCGCGTCCTCGGGAGTGACTGGCTGGTCACCGGTCCCGCGCAGGTTGATGTAGAGCTGTCCGTCGGGGAAACTGCCGCGGTGCTGGTGACCGGCGTGCACGGCGAGGGTCGTCTTTCCCGCGCCGCCGGCGCCGGTGACAGCCACCACGGTGACCGCGTTGTGCTGCCGCGGGCCATGACGCGTACCGAGAAGCTCACCCAGCTCGCCAAGATGGCGGACGCGGCCGGTAAAGTCGCCGATGTCCGCAGGAAGCTGTGCCGGTGCCGGTGCCGGAGCCGAGGGTGAACTGACGCGCTGGGACACGCCCGCGGAGCGGGCCGGCACGACCTGGACGTCGGATTCCTGGCCGTCCAGGATCTGCTGGTGCAGCATCTGGAGTTTGGTGCCCGGCTCGACGCCTAGTTCACTGACGAGACGGTGCCGGGCGTTCCGGTAGGTTGCCAGTGCATCGACGCGGCGGCCCGCGCGCTGAAGAGCCAGCATCAGCTGACCCACGAAGCCTTCCCGGAACGGGTGATTGCTCACCAGTTCCTGAAGCTCGCCTACCAAGTTGTCCTGATCTCCCATGTTCAGCTGAGCGTCAATCCTCAGCTCGATGGCGTCGAGGTGCATCTCCGTCAAATGCGGAGCGTATTCCACCTGCAAGCGCTCCGACGGCACATCCTGAAACGGACTCCCCGACCACAGGGCAAGCGCTTCCCGCAACATCTGGGAGGTCTGCTCCCAGTTCCCCGCCTGGGCTGCACGGCGACCGCGTTCGCACAGGCGAGTGAAGCGATTGACATCCAAATCATCCGGTTCCACCTCGATGAGGTAACCGTTGGGCCTGGTAACGATGCGGCTGGCGATCAGATCACCGACCGACCGCCGGAGGCGGACCATCTGCATCTGGAGTGCGTCGCGCGAACCAGAGGCTCCATCGCTCCATAGCACGTCGATGAGCCGGCTGGTCTCCTGAGTCCGCCCTGCCATCAGCAGCAACCCGGCCAGCAGGGCCCGCTGTTTGGGCGACGACACGGTTATCTCACGATTCCCGTCGTGTACACGCAATGGTCCAAGCAGCGCGAAATGCATGTTCGTCCCCGTTGCCCCGAAGTATCCGTCTCTCGCGACAGTAAGCGCTTAACCGTGCCTTCCCTTTCGCCCGCTGCCACGTGGTTCAGTATGGACATGAACTGCCCGTCTGGGAAGGACAGAACGCGTCATCGCCGTCAAAATTGGGGCGGCGCGGCAATCGACTGCGGCGCGGCAATCGACTGCGTTGCGGCAAGCTCGTGGTACGCGCCGCGTCGGCGGATCAGATCCCCATGGCGGCCCTGCTCGATAACGCGGCCATCGGCGATGACGATAACGCGGTCATCGACGGCAAGGAACGGAATCCGGTGAGCGACCATGATGACGGTGCGGTCCAGGGATATCTGATGCAGCTGCCGGTAGATTTCCTCCGCGGTGAGCCCGTCCAGCGCACTGGTTGCCTCGTCGACGATGAGAACCGGGCTACCGGAGAGCATCGCCCGGGCGAGAGCGATTCGCTGCCGTTCACCCCCGGAGAGCTGATAGCCGCGCTCCCCGACTGGTGTGTCCAGGCCTTCGGGCAGCCGCGCCAGCAGGCTTCCGAGGCTTGCCATGCGCAGCACGCCGGCGAGCTCGGCCGCACTGGCCTGCGGCCTGGCGAACAGCAGGTTCTGCCGGATCGATGTGTTGAAAAGCACCGTGTCCTGCGGCACCAGGGTCACTGCCGTACGCGTCAGGCCGAGACCAGGGGCGCGCGGGTATTCGAGCTGGATGTCCCCGCTGACCGGGTCCAGCAGGCCTGCGGCCAGCAGCGCCAGCGTACTCTTGCCGCTGCCCGAATGACCGACGACGATGGTAAACGAACGCGGCGGGAATTCCAGGCTGATGCCTGACAGCGCGGGCTGCTCGGCGCCCGGGTAGCGATAAGTAACGGCGCGCATCAGCAGCCGGGGGATTCCGGGCGGGACCGTAGCGGCAGGCTGTGCCGCATCCCTTGGGCCACCCAGGGTCAGGTAAGTGAAAACCCGGTCGAACATCGCGCGTGAACTTTGCAACGTCCCGCTGATGCTGAGCAACTGCTGGATGGGATTGGTCAGCCGCGCCTGCATGGTGGCGAGCACCACGGCGGTACCGAGGGAGATGCCCGGCACCACGGTTCCCGACATCAGGTAGATGATCGGCGGCAGGCAGGCGAAGGTCATGTTGATGGTCGCCATGGCGGAACGGCCGGCCAGCCGCTGCTGGTATGTCACCGCGCTCAGCTCTGACGATGTCTCGATGAAGCGGGCCCGCTGCCGGCCCGTCTGTCCCAGCGTCCGGCCGAGGATCACCCCTGGCAGCGACAGGTCCTCGGCTACGAGTCGCATCAGCACCGCAATGGCTTCCTGACGCCGGCTGGCGAGCGCGTTGCGCCGAGCGGAGAATCGCTGGTTCACCACGTTGAGTGCCATGGCGAGCGCGACGGAAGCCAGCGCCAGCGGCCAGTTGAGGATCAGCATCACCACGCACGCGGTGATCAAGCTGGCCAGCGATGCCAGCGCGCTCTGGGCGGTCAACGTCACGATGTCGCTGATCCCGCCGATGTCGCTCACCAGCCTCGCCTGAATCTCGGTGTTCGCGTCCCCGGCGAAGAACGCGAGCTCCATGCCCTGAATGTGCTCGTACAGTTCCACGCGCAAGTTGTGAACCACGCGCTGACCCATGCGATTGGCCAGCGCTCCCTGACTGATTCCGGCCGCGCCGGCCAAGATCCCCGCCGCGATCATCGCCGAGCACAGTACGGCCAGTTCACGGACATGGCGGAACGGGAGAGCATCGTTGATGACGCGCTGCAGCAGTAGCGGACCCACCGAACTCAAGGCAACCGTGAGCAGCACAAGGGCCAGCGAACCCGCCAGCATGCCGCGGCAGTTCGCGAAGCACTGTACGACCCGTCGCCAGGTACCGTGGCGTCGAATGCCGGGCGTTCGGCTCGTCGCGGTACCCACGTCAGGTGCTCACGACAGCTCGCACGAACAGCGCGACATCGATGTCATATGTGCGGGTACGGTCGGGACGGCTGGTCCGCGCTGGAGACCATCCGCAGATTCGCAGCAACCGGATTGCCTCGTCCATGCTGTAGAAGCTCTGCCGGCGCTCGCCGGAGAAGTTGCGCTGGGGCGGCGCCGGCCGCGGCGGCGGTCCGATCGCGAAGCTCACCAGCAGCACGCTGCCGGACGCGGCGCCGCGCCGGAGATCTGCGAGCAAGCTGGTGACGGCGAGACGGGGCAAGTAAAGCAGTACACCCTCACACAAGAACACGGCGGGACTGAGCCGGTCATACGCCGTGCGCGACAAGATCTCCGGGATACGCTGTGCGGTCAGGTCGGCCGCGGCGAACTCTATGTGACCGGTGTCGGCATCCAGATCCCGCAGGCGACGTACCTTGTCGGCCTGGGTGGCTGGCAGGTCGACCTCCACGAACCTGACGCCGGCGGACTTGAACCGGAACGCCCGGCCGTCGTAGCCGGCTCCCAGGAGCACGACCTGCGCCACTCCGGTTCGCAGGGTATCGAGGAGCTCTTGGTCGAAGAACTCCGTACGCGCTGCCAGGAAGTGTTCGAACGGCGCGTTGTCGGCGGCCAAGCTCGCGAGCAACCGGTCCTCCGCCGCCGGGTCACCATCGGGCGTATGCGGACGGGTCAACTGAGAGCGGATCAGGGCGACGTGATAAGCGGACGCCGACGGCCTGCCGGTCCTCACCGTCGGCTCCTCAGGCATTCGGCAGGATGACCGGCTTGCCGGTGTCGCGGCGCGCTTCGAGGTCCCGGTGTGCCGCCGTCGCGTCTTCGAGCTGGTACCTCCGGCCGATCCGCGGTCTCAGGGTGCCGTCGCCGAGCCAAGCGAAAACGTCGCGCGCCGCGGCCTCAAGCTCATCGCGGTGCGCGATGTGGTGCGAGAGCACAGGCCGGGTGAAGAAGAAAGAACCGGCGGTAATGAGTGCTGGATCGAAAGGCGCCACCCGGCCGGTGAGCTCGGCCATCAGGACGAGGGTTCCGCGTGGGCGCAGACAGGCGAGACTGGTCTTGAACATGAGCTGGCCGAGGCCGTCATAGACGACGTCCACGCCCGTTCCGCGGGTCAGCCGCCGGGTCTCGGCTACGACATCCTGTTCCCGGTGAATGATGACGGCGTCGGCGCCGGCCTCGCGAGCGAGCCGTGCGCCGACCACATCGCCGACAGTCGCGATCACCCGGGCACCCTTCGACTTGGCGAGCTGGGCCACCAGCAGGCGCATTCCGCCGGTCGAGGCGTGCACCAGAATGGTGTCGTCCGGACCGACCTGGTACGTCGATGTCGTCAGGTAGCGCGCGGCCATGCCATGCATCAGTCCCGCGGCGGCCACGTCGTCGGGCACCGAGCACGGAACCGGCACAGCGCGGTCGGCTTGGATCACCATCCGTTCCGCGTATGCGCCCGTGTGCAGGACCCAGCCGACCCTGTCGCCGACGGTGAGTCCGCTCACCCCCGGCCCGATGGCCGTTACGGTGCCGCACCCGTCGACGCCGGGAGTGAACGGCAGCGGCTTCTGGTAGTACCCGGTCCGGTGGTAGATGTCGAGGAAGTTGACGCCCGCGGCCGTGACCTCGACGGTGATCTCTCCCGGCCCCGGACGTGGTGCCGGGACGTCGGCCATGATGAGTGTCTCCGGACCGCCGCGCTTGGATACGACAATCGCGCGCATACGCTGCCTTTCGGGTAGGACCGCCAGCGGCGGGCGCGCCACGCTCCGGCGAGACGCACCCGCGGCCGGTGAGGGTAGCGGAAGGTCAGTCGAAATCTGCGTTGTAGTCGATGAGGAATGTATTGGTCGGACATCTCGCAGAAGAGGTGATGCCGCCGCCGGCAGCCTCCCAGCTTCCGTACCTGATAATTCCCGTCGTGCAGGTTATCGCGATGCGGAATTGCCCCGTCCCGTAAAAACAGTACACCTCCGCATAGTGTTCTCCGTCCGACCCGTATTCACATCCTGAAGGAACACGTGGAATTATATCTGGACCCGACCGGACATGTGCGGGAGCGACGGTAGCCGCGCTGGCCGCAGGAACCATCGCCAGGCCGGCGATGGTCACTCCGGATAGAGCCGCGACCAGGCGGATCAGCTTTCCGGTTGGTACGTGACCGAGAACAGGCATAACAGCTCCTCTCTTCTGCGCATGAGGACGGGCATTTTATTCGTGGATACAGTCCGTCCTTTCGCAGCCGGAGCCGCACCAGCCACCGCAGCTGTCGAAGGCGTCATTGTCGTAGATGTCGTAGACGGCGGCCTCCCAGGCCACCTGGCTGACGTCCTCGGATTCGAGGTCGAATACGTCGAGATCGTTCATCTGCACCTGCTCCTTCTCCTTGACCGGATTCTGGTTCTTTCTCGCCGCGTCCGGCGCCGCACGACGGGAAGCTATTTCAGTAACCGAGGAACATCGCGAGCCTTGTCATTCGACGGGTCAGTTCCGGGTGCAATCCCCAGCCGGGAGGGAATTCGACGGGTCCGGGTTCCGTGATCGGCCGGAGCTTGGGGGAGTGCATGAATTTGGGATCGCCGCCGCCCAGGCTCCCGCTCGCGCCGGTGCCGGCGAATCGCCAGGACTCGGTGTGCCGCATCCGGGCTATGACGTCCGCGTCCCGGGCAAGGCCAAGCCATTCGCAGATCCGCCGCAGCCAGACGTCCGGCTCACCTAGCAGGTCCTCGGCTCGTACCCGCTGCGATTTCTCCGGGGGCAACGCCGCTAGGCGCTTGGCGATCCTCAGGTGCGTGAGGTACCAGACCGAGGCTGAGCGGACGAACATGCCCTGGGGATCGTCCGCCCACAGGTACCGCAGGTGCCGGTGCATCGACCGTTGCGTCGTCACCGGGTGCCGCGTCAGGTGGATGAAGCGAGCATTCGGGTAGGCAGAAATGCAGGCATCCAGCGTCTGGTCGGAATGGGTCGAATCGGGTGACTTTTCCAGTCCGGTTCGGGGCTGTGCCAGATCCAGTAGGTGATCCATGAGCCGTACCGTCGGCCAGTCCGCTCGCTGCGCGAGCCACGATTCGGCCCGCGCGATCGCATCCGGTCTCTGGGACTGCTCGTGCAGTTCGGCGACGGCCCTAAGCACACCGGTAAGGCGGCTGCGGATCCAAGGCCGCGGGACCTCGGGCCGGCGCGCCTGCTCGTTGAGCAGCCCTCGCACGTCCGGGGTGCTGAACAGCAGCATCTCGGGAAAGCCGTAAAGTTCGGGGTGTCCGGCCAGCAGCGCCAGGCATACCGTGGAAAAGGACCGGATCGGAGCCAGCAGGAAAACCGGGGCGTGATCTGTGCGTACCTGCCGGATACCAGTTGGCGCGTCGTACCTGGCGGACATCATCATCGGGCTTCTTCATCTGGTGTGCCGTACGCGCACGACGCGGCTGGGCGGTGTGCCCAGCCCAGCGATGTGGTGAAGATGTGGTTCGACCGGCCATCCAACAGGCGGACGGCCTCGGTGACCAGGTGATGCGGTCCGGCATAGACGCATCCGGCCAGACCGAGGCTGATCGCCCCCAGCCAGGCCCCGTGGCCGAGCGTGCCCGCGCGGATCAGCAACGGCCCGTACCCTGGAGCCCCGTGCTGGCAAGCCGCGGCGATGTCCGCGCAGACCAGCAGCAGAAAGGCCGCGTCCGAGTACGCCGTACGCAGCGATTCCAGGCAGGGAACGGTGGGCAACGCCGAGAAAGGCTCGGATGAGTCTTCGCTGACGAGGTACAGGCCGGGCGCGAGCCCGGTGATCCGGAACGCCGCGACCAAGATGGTGTACCCGATGACGCCGTGGGCCGGTGCGGGCCACACGGCCCGCTCCGCCCGGCGGGCGTGCTCGGCGATTTTCGCGACATCCCGCGCCGCCACCGGCTCGCCGGTAAACAAACGCACCGCGCGGCGGCCGGCCAGCACGCTCTCGGCAGTTTCCAGCGGCCGCGTCGCGGCCGGGAAGCGACGGCCAGTCTCAACCGGCCAGCTGTCACGGGTCCGGAGCACGGCCAGGACACCATGCGGCAGCTCCTCCGCGGGAATCAGTGGCATGCCGCCGTCCCTTCCGGCCAGTTCCCGTGGAGCACCGCGATCGCGGTAACCATCTCACCGTCGTCAGGTTCAAGTTCGAGTAGCTCGGCTACACCGGTGCTCCAGGAAGCGGCGAACGACGCCGTGATGCCTCTGGCGGTCGCGGCTACCGACAGCTGAAGTGCCGCGCAGCCGGCGTCGAGATACGATAGCCGCGCGGCGAACTCGTCGTATTTGCGGGCTATCCGGCGCACCGATGCGACGAAGACGAGCACGACATCGAACGGACCGGCGCTCAAGCCGGTCCCGGCCAGCAGGGTGTGCAGCGGTATCCGGTCTGCCCGGACTGGCAAGATCCGGTGCCCGAGGTCGTCGTACCGGAAGAGCGTGCCCGGCAGGCCGAACAGGTCGCGCTCCGTTGCGACGTAGAGCTGGACGGAGCCGAGATTGCCGCCCGACGGGGCCCACCGGTCCACCGGGCGTCCGCTCGCGGGCGGCGTCCGCAGTCCCGCCGTACGAGCAAGGAGGCCAGCCAGCAGCAGCGCACTGCCGGCAAGGCCGCCGGCCAGATCCCTGGCCGGAACCGGCGGGAACGAGTCCCGTTCATGGTGAAGCGCGATTATCCGCCGCTGCTGTTCACGCGTGCGGAGCGCGGACACGCTGAGCGCCGTGGGCGGTATCTCGTGCTGCCACTCATAGGCGAGCGCCAGCGCCCCTTCCGCGCTGGTGTGCGCGGGCGGTGCCCCGTGGCCGCATGCCCGGCAACCGGTCCCTGGGACCATGTCGAACCATTCGGTTCGCCAGGTGCAACTCGATGTGCGCCTCATCCGCCACGGCCGAGCCGGGGTAGTGACCTGAGCGAGCGCTGCCAGTATCTCCGCTGTAACCAGCGCCGCCACCAGATCGGATGGCCGCTGCGCCGCGGACACCCCAGCGCCGGAGTCGGCGTAGCCGGATCTGAAGCAGCCCACGCACGGTGCCCAGCCGTCGTAGAACACGGGCCCTATCTCGGTGATGTCGGCGTCGCCAGCAAACCTGAGGACCGCGATGCCGGAGCCGCGGGTGAGCAGCACCGCGCCGGCCAGGTTCTGGCTGCCGTCGTCGAGTACCGCGATGAACGGCCGGGGGGAGCGGCCGATCCGCTCGATATCAGCTGCGCAGGCCTGCCGCGACGCGTTGCGTACGTACACCTCGCCGACACCGGTTTCCGTGAGATCCACGGCCACTTGCGCCGCGACCGGGTCGTCCGCGACAAGCAGCACGGCCGCGTTACCGAGGGCGGCGGTCAGTTCCTCGGTGCAGGACGGGCCGGCGATGGCCCCGATCGTGCGCGAAAAATACGCCGTGACGTGACCGGCGGTCCCGGGAGCCGCGGCGGCCGGCGGACCCGGCCATTCAAGCAGGCCGCTCTCGTCGAGAACGGTAAGCATCCGCTCGACCACGGCATGGTCGAGACCCGCGGTTCTGGCGATCGAGCGTGGTTCACGTGTTCCGTCGAGAAGCGGTAGCACGCGAGGCAGGAGCGACGACACGCCCTTGCCCGTCAGCCGGCGGCGTCGCGGGCCGCCGTCCACGAGCACCGCATCACCGTCCGGCACGATGACAAGGCCGCGACAGAGCCGCGGGAAGCGGGCAATCCCGGTCATGAGGTGCCCACCGCATCAGCGATATCCCGCACGCTGGCGACCTTCGCCGTAATCGCGGCGAGGTCGAGCGCGGAAGACAGCCCGGCTGAACGATGTTCGCGATCGCAGTCGTGACAGCTGATGACCTGGTGTGCGCCAGAATGCGAGGACAGCACGTCGATGGCGAATACCCGCCCGGACTCCCAGCGGGTGAGGAACCGCGTGGCCACCGCGGCCGCGAGGCGCGCATGATGCGGCAGGTATCCGGCGGGCGTGAGCGAGGCATCGGCGTCGTACGCGGCGTCAAGAACGGCACTTGCCGCGCATTCGGTGTCGTGCTGGCGTCGGCGAGCCCGGTAGCAAGCGAAGCAGGGCCCTGACGGCGGACGGACAAGGGGTCCGACGCGCAGCGCCGGATGTTCCATGACAACAGGCAGCCACGGCTTTTGATGCCGGTAAGCAAGCTTGTCGGCTCGCTCGCACAATGCCCAGGCCGGTCGCGGGACCGCGACGACGATCGCGGTCACCTCCTTCGTGAAAGCCGCGGGGAAATCAGCTGCCGCGACGTCGCGGCTACCAGGGAACGCCTGGGCCAGCAGCTGCGTGACGCGGTGCCCGAAGTCGCCCGCCGCCACCAGTGCCAGCGGACCTTCGCCTGATCCCGCCGGCGTTATGCGAACGGTTGCGGCCACGGGTTCAAGTCCTCCTCGGCGGCACTGCGGAAACCCATTAGCAGCGGAGCTTCATAGAGGCGCGGATGGGCGCGATACTGCGCGAACGGAGACAGGGACATTGGCTGCAGTCCGGGGATTACGACACAGACAGCGGTCAGCCCGGCATCCGCGAGTTCGCGGGACGTACGGTCGACGGCAACCGCCTGCATGCCCCGGCCGGCCAGCGTCCTGGTAATCGCCGCGAGCGCGCCGACCGGATCCGCGGGCAGCCGTGGCCGGGGCGGTGCGACACGCAAGCCGGCCCCAGTAATCAGGAAGCCGAAGGCCGCGGCCATCTCTGGCCGCCCCATGAATGCCGCGCCGTCCGCGATATCCGAGAAATCGCGGAATTCCTCCGGCGCCTTCGCCGGCCCGAACCCAGGCAGCCGGTAGCGGGTCAAATCCAGCAGCGCCTTCTCGCTCGCCATTGCGATCGTGCGTCCGGTCGCACACGACACGACTTGCCGCAGGCGTGTGTCGAACTCCGCTACCTGCAGGCAGTAGACGGTAGGCACTGCCATGTCACTCGTGGCGTCGAACAGGTAAGTCTCGATGAAGTGCCGCTCGTACCAGCTGAGCAAGTCGTCAACGAGCTCCGAGCGGCTCTGCGCGGGAACGACGGGCAAGGCAAGCCGCTGCAGCCAGGTAACCGCGATCGCGTCGCGCTCGATCACTTCGCACAAACCGCGGACGAGCGCCTCCACCGGGTCGGTGTGCACGGCGTAGCCGGTGGAGATCCGGTACCAGAAGAGCTCCTCGGTTCGCGGTTTCCGCAGCCGGTAACAGGCCATGACGGCCGGGACCCAGGTTGGTTCACTGGTTACCAGATCGGTCCCGCGTACCCAGCGGATCACGGCGTCCGGATCGACCCGCGACAGCGGGCATCCGTCGACGGCCAGTTCCCTGTCGGAACAGCGAGGTACCGACGCCAGATCGATGACCGTGCCATCCAGCTCACAGCTGCGTGCCCACCGGGCCGGCTCGCCGACGAAGTCCCCGGCGGCGTACCTCTCGGCGGCTTCGGCAATGGCGATGATACGCCCGCGGTCCGGATCACCCGTATCGACTCCCGCGCCTGTCGTTCTGCGTGGCAGCGAATTCGCGGAGAGCCCGCGGTATTCAGATGACCCGCTACCCGCCTGCGCACCCCAGGACCCGATCCGGTCGAGCCCGCGAGGCGCGCGCCGTCGCCAGACGTGTGACACGACGCCGTACGCGGAGACAAGCGACTCAATACGATCGAGTGAGCCAGTGCAGCTCATCCGGTATCTTCACCGTCCCTCCGGCTACCGTTCGCGCCCGATTCGCTTCGCTGGACACGATCGTGGAAGACCTCGCCAACAGCGGGCCAACAATCCGCCAACCCCCAGGCTCCGGGGATGGCGGGATGCGGCCGGGTCGGCGACTACGTCACCCGGCGCGGATGAGGAAGCAGGCCGCGTGATCGTGGTTACCTTCGTGGAGCACGGACACGGCTCCCGAAGGGCATCCCGCGGTGACAAGGGAAGGGAATTCACCCGAGGTCTCCGCTGCGCTGCCCGCTGCTGAGGATGGGCGGCTAGCGCAGGTCGGGAGGCTCATTGCCGCCATCAGGGACAGCGACCTCAAGACCGTGGACGAGGCGGTCCTCCGGCTCAGCCGCTCCCGGCGGTGGCTTGCTCCGCTGCCCTGGGCGTCGGTGCCTTCGCGATGCTTTTCGTGGGAGTCAAGCTGTTGTTCACCAACTGGCGGCTCACCCCCGTCCAGGTGCTGCCGGCGATGTGGATCTGGGCCGCCATGCTCGACCTGAAAGTTCATGTGCTGCACGGGAAGTCGTTCCAGGTGGGCCATGTCGGACGTCAGTCCACCAGCCCGGCCGTCATGCTTGCCTCACCCTCGCAGGGTAAGCGTCCGGCACCGATTATCCGCGCGTACCCGCCCGGGCGGCTCTTAGCGGAGTCAGAGAGCGAATGTTTCGACTGGGCGCTACCGGGCAGCGTTCGTGGCTATGTACAGCAGAACTACAGGTGGCGGGCTCCTGGGGCTCGCCGTTGTGCTCGTAGTCATCGGTGCCATCTTGCGATTCGCGGTAACTGTCACGACCAGCGGGTTCAACATTCACAAAGTCGGCGACATCTTGCTCGTGGTAGGGATCATCCTCGCCATCTTGTGCATCGTCTTGCTCGTCATGAGTTCCCGGCGGCGCAGCACCTCGCGCACAGACATCCGAGCCACGCCCACTGGCGAGCAGCGGGTGCACGAGCGGCAAGACTGGGGCGGCGATATCTAGCTACTTCACCGGTCGGATCGCATCTGCCGCGAACAGGACCGCAACCTAGCCGAACGTGAGTGGCGAAATGGACGATCTGTGTGAGTGGCGCGTGAGTGGTCCATGTGCGACTACATCGCGTGACCTGGCCGACCAGGGGGTACGGCGGGGGAATACGGCTGAGTGGGGCCCTTGCTGTGTGGATCTGTGGGTGGCGCTGAGGTGATCGAGGGTCTGGGGCGGGTGGCCGCGATGTGCCGGGAGACGCTGGGTGACGGGCCGGGAATCAGACGTCCTCTGGCGGAGGATTCGTCCCTCGACATTGCCGAGATCACCTGTTGTGACGATCGGCGGTCGTTTCGTCCGCCGGTCTTGGTTTCCGGGCCCGAGGCCGGGGTCACGCGGATGCTGCTGGTCCGCTCCGGCGGGTTCTTGGCGCGGGTCAACGGCCGTGAGGAGTTCACCGACCCGGTCACGGGATTTGTGCTCCGCCAGGGCGATGAGGTGGCCTTCGCCCACCCGGCAGCCTGTTCGACGGCCGCACCCAGGAACTCATCTACCAGCCCATCCTGCATGCCTGAGTCCGTCCATGCACCACCCCGTCAGGGTCAGCTGCCGGAAGCCGCCTTGAACTTGACCACGAGCTCCGCCGGTATCCGTCCGCGGTCTTTGACCTCCATGCCTTGCGACTTGGCCCAGGCGCGAACTTCGGTGTTGTCAACCCCGCTCGCGGGGGACCGCCGCCGGGCGCGGCCAGGTCGCTGCGTACCTGAGTTCCGGCGGGCTGCTGCCACGTACCGTGCCAGTGACTTGCGCAGCGCATCGGCATGCGCTGCGTTGAGGTCGATCTCGTACTCGGTACCGTCCAATCCGAACCGGACCGTACCCTCAGCCTCGCTGCCGTCCAGGTCATCGATGAACAGCATCTCTATCTTCTGAGCCATCCGTCTGCTCCCTCTTTCTTGATTTGCTGCACAGCGTAGATGATCAGCGCATCTGCAATGTGCAAACCACTCCGTCAGCTGCTTTGGAACAGGGTCATGCCTGATCAACGGCCCAGCGGTCAAGGAAAGAGAGGCTATTTCGTCCGGGCTACGGGTTGAACCCGTTGATGGCCGCTTCGATCATGCGTGCCACCGGGCTCAGGTTGGTGAACGAGGTCGCGCCCTTCAGGTTCTGCCAGACGACGACGAAGTCGCGCTGGTTTGCCTGGTCGTGCGCCGTCAGCCCCTCGGATACAACTTGCTCGACGACGCCCGCGGTGTTCGGGGAGAGCGGGCCGACGCCGACCTTCGTGCGCGTCGCGTCGATGCCGGTGCTGCTGGGCCAGATGGGCGGAGTGGTGGAGTCGAACCACGCTCCGGCCTGGGCGAGAAGTGCCAGCATGGCGTCGCTGTTGTCGACGCTCACCAGGATTTCGTCGGACATCAGCGTATAGAGCCGGGCCATGTCCACGGCGGTCGTTGCCTGGGCGGATGTTCCGTCGTTGACCGCCGGCACCCGTACGGCCGGCCACTGGGCCCCGTTCGAATAATCGCCGCCAAGCCAGATGCCACGCTGGCTCGCGCCGTCGAAGAACCCGTCATCGGCCAGCCTCGCGTTGATCAGCCCGTAGCCAAGAGCGTGTATGCACTGCATCGCCGCGGAGTCACTGCTAACAATGATCATGTCGCTCATGAGCTGGCTGTAGTTTGCCGTAAACTCCACGGCCACTGGCACCCCGGATGCGTCAAGCTTGGGGTCGAGCATCTGCTGGTAGGACGGGACGATCTGGGTGTTCGTGATCCTCGGGTCGTTCTTGATGTTCGCCGGCGTGGCCGCCTGGATGGCCGGAGTGAAATCCGCGTCCAGCGACGCGAAGAAGTCAGCCGCTGATTGCGGCTGCTGATCGGTGATCTGCTGCTTGCTCGCGGCGAGCAGGTCGTGAGCGGTATACATCGCCGCGACCTTCAGCAAGCTCGCGGAGTAGTGGACTTCGTTGTGCCGATGGCCGGCCCAGGCGTGCGGCGGAGTCGCCGAGGTGACCTCGACGACCGTCAGTGCTACCCGTTCCAGGGTGGTTACGTCGGACCCGGACAGGTTGTTCATGAAGTCGTCGAGGGCGGCCTGCATGCTCAGGTTCCGTGCGGGATCGCCTTCCGCCTCAAGCGGGTCGAGATAAGGCCTGCCGCTGAACAGCGCCATCTCAGGCCCACACTGCCGACACGCCGAGTGCGCTTTCCACCCGGCCGATCTGCGAGGCGCTGGCGTGGCTGCCGTCGTCGGTCACGCCCCACAGCAGCCCGACCGCGGTGGGGCCGCTCTCCGCGAGCACCAGCGCACCGGAGTCTCCCTTCTGCCCGAACCGCGAGCCCGGTGGCCAGGCCAGGATCTCGAGCTGCTCCAGCAGCACAGCGAACTGCGCTCCGACGTTCCACACCGGCATGTGATGCAGCCCGATCACGATGCCCATGCTGGGCCCGGTGACGAACCCGCGGACCCGCACCTTGTCACCGAGCGCGGGCAAGGCGGTGGCGGTGATCGCGTCGGCGAGGTTCGGCTGCCCCAGGTCGCCCGCGACGGCACGGGAGGTCCCTCGGCCATGTGCGGTGGCCTGGCTGAGGTCGATCGCGGCCGAGTCGGTCGCGGCGGCCAGCAGCGGGAACGGGAGGCTGAGCGGAAGCGGTGACTGCGGGAAATCGACACGCCAGCTGTCACTGATCACGTCGTCGTCGGGGACAGTCCCGGTCAATGGCGGGTTCGTCGCCTGCCAGACGTGGTCGGGGAATGCCTGTCCTGGGTTGCCCACCACGTGATAGCAAGTGAGGCCGAGGATCGCCCCGGTTGACGCGTCCTCGACGAGTACGCCGAGAGTGCCGCCGCCGAGCGCCGGGTTGGTGACCTTGATGCCGCCGTGCAGCTCGTCGTAGCGGACGTCGTCGGGAAAGCCGCACGGCTCGATCGAGCCCTCGACGATGAAAACCGGCACCTCGCCGATCTCGTCGGGCAGGCCATCCGGCGGGTTGGCGGCGTCGCGTACGGTGATGCGGACGACAAGCTCGTCATCGACGGGTTCGCCGGCCGCCTCGCGGAGCCCGATGCTGATGCCGGTGACGCCGTCGAGCGCTATCAGCGCCCACTGGGCATCCTGCACCGCCTGGACCACATTGTCGGAAATGTCCATTTGCCCCTCCCGTGATCTCCGTTTTATTACCTAGTCACCCCGGAGCGGGAACTGATACACGTAGTCGGCGAATACGACGCGTTCGGCCAGCTCGCCGCCGCCGGGCGAGGCGCCGGGCGAGGCGCCGGGCGAGGCGCCGGGCGAGGCGCCGGGCGAGGCGCCGGGCTGCTCGACCTCGCGCACGTAAATCCGCAGCAGGTCGCCGGTCCGCGGTATGGAAAGCGGCGGGAGCGCGGAGTTGAGCGGCCCCGACACCGACGCTCCCGGCAGGCGCTGCCACGACGGGGCCTGATCGCTGTCGAGACCGGTCAGCAGGGCCGCGCCGCTGGTGCCGTGCTCTATCAGCACGTCTACCCGGTTCTGCCGAGGACCGTCCGGGCCGGTGCCGGTGAGCTGCACGATCAGCGCGTCGCCCTGGCGCCGCACGGTCAGCGTCCGGTCCGGCAGGACCTGCACGATGTCGGTGTCGACCGGGTCTGACAGTGTCAGCCCGCCGAGGCTGTCCGGCTGGTACCTGGCCAGGGTCAGCCGGGCAAACGGCGCGTATGACTGTACCGGCGGGAGCTGGACATCGGCGTACCAGCTGTCGCCCGACCGCCATACCTGATGCGCCGTCATGGCCTCAGACGCCGGCCCGGCCTGCTCGGGCGTGGCCCAGACCGGATCGCGGCCGAGCGCCGTCCGCAGCACGGCGAGCTGCTCGCCGGCGCCGGTCGTGTACCAGGGCCTGGCCAGCTCGATCCGCAGCCGCCCGCCCCGCCTGGTCCGCCGCAGGTCGTCCCAGAGCGGCTGGCCGGGGTCAACCGGAGCCGGGCCGGTCCCGGCCGCATCCTGCTCCCAGCCGAACGCGGGCCAGACGCCGAGCACGACTGGCGGGACCGGCCGCGCCGAGCTGGGCACCACCACGGCGAGCAGCTCAGCCGCGACGCGGAACGCGATGTCGCGCTCGCGTTGGCTGGCTGCTGGTCGTCCGTCCACTCGTCCCAGGTCGCGGTGACCTGGACCTGGCCGGTGCTGGCCGGGTTGATGTTCAGCAACGCCGTGGAAGGTACCAGCGATGTCCAGGTCTGCTTCTCGTCCCGCGCCGCGGTCAGGGTGCCGGCCGGATCGGTAAGCGGCTTGCGCACCGCATGGATCACCGGGATGTCGCGCGCCGGGGTCACCATCGGATGCTGTCCGCCGCTCGCGGCCGCCTCGGCACCGGGCTCCAGCCAGCGCCGGATAGCGAACCGGTCGAGGAAGTCGTCCGGCAGGTAGGACGATACCTGCGCGGTCGCCTGCTCTGCCTGGGCCAGGCTGATCGTCGCCGTCGTGCCATCCGCGCTCCACGTCAGCTCGGGCTGACCGCCGGGCGCGCGCTCGACCAGCGTGAGCGTCTTCGCCGCGACGTGGCCGGGGGACCGCTCCACGGTCAGGTTCAGCTTGGTGGTGGGCCCGGTCCGGATCGGCGGGTGGTCCGCGAGCTGGACGTCTTTCCAGGTCATGGTCACCGTGTTTGGCGGCTGGAGCTGGATCTGCGGCGGGGAGTCGAGGCTGGGGATCAGGTCGGAGATCTTCACGCCGAGGATGCGGGCGGTGTCGCCGAAGACCTGGTCCGTGCTGAGCTTGCCCGCCGCGTCGCGGACGGTACCGGCTAGGGCCACCGGGCCGTTCAGCCTGGAGATCGCGTCGGCGGTGAAGGACGGGATGACCAGCCCGCCGGTCCGGCCGGGGACCTTGCCGAACTCGGCCGGATAGGAACTCGCGAGTTTGAGCGCGACCTCCTCGGCCGGATTGAAGAAACCGGCCCGGAACGTCAGCGGCACCAGCATGTCCGGATCGTCAAGGAGCGTGCGCAGGGCTGGCAGGGCCACCATGAACTGGTCGGCTTGCGGGCGGAAGCCGCCCTCGGACGGGGTGCCGGAGATCGTCATCTCGTGGACCTGGTGGACGTCCGCGTGCTGCGGGTCCGCGGCGCGCACAAGGTCGATTGGCGCTCCGGGCAGCGCAATCGCGGCTGACGCGGCGTAGGCGGCGCGGAGCCGGTCGGCCACGCTCGGGTCAGTGAGCGACCGCACGCCGGGCAGGTCGTCGGTCGGTGCCAAGATGAAATCCGCGACGAAGATCAGCGGCAAGCTGAAGTGGATGTCGCCGGCCCGGCCCGATGCCCGCACCGGAAACTGGACCGGCGGGGTGAAGAAGAGGTCGACCTGCTGGGCGGCGATCTGCTCAAGCTCGGTCAGCTTCGCCTGGGCGGCGGCCACGGCCGGCTGCAGGCCGAGCAGGTCGATGGCGGGCTGGAAGCCGTCGTTGGCCAGCTCGTTGACGTCACGGAACCGGTGGCCTTCCGCGTCCACGATCGGGCCCAGCCGGTCCACTTCGGCCTGGAGCTGCTGCACCTCACCGGACAGCTGCGTGACGACCGGATTGGGTAGCAGCGGGATGTTCCGCAGCTCCTCGACGTCGGCCTGCACTTCCTGTTCGAGCGAGGCCAGGTCCGGCGACCCCGGGTCGTTGGCGCTCAGCAAGTCGATCTGACGTTGCAGGTCATCGATCTGGCTGGATATCTGGTTGGCCGCGTCCCTGTTGGCCGCGTCGTCGGCAAGCGTCTGCTGCTTTTCGCCGAGGCTCTGCCCGTCGGCGATCAACTGGTTCGCCTCAGGCATGCCCGCGGTGGCCAGCTCGTCCGGCGGGCGGAACCGGTGGCCCTCCGCATCGACCTGAGCGGCCAGGTCAGCGGCCTGTGCCTGCAGCCGGGCAAGCTGGCCGCGCACGTCGTCGAGCATCGGCACCGGCCGGGTATAGAGCTGCCAGCTGGACGACGTCCCTGGTACATCCGGGTCCGGGATGTCGTCGTACCGGACCGTGGTCAGCTCGAATTCGTCGAACGGGAACCGCCGCTGCACCGGGTCGTCGGCGGCTGAGGTCCGTACTGGCTCCGTGACCGCCAGCATGCGGCGCTGTCGCAGGGCAGCCGGCCCGTCGCCGATTTGCCGTTCGGTAATCTCGGTAAAAACGGCGCGGTGACCGAGCGGATACAGCAGCCCCGCTATCGCGAACCGGACCCGCTGATCGCGGCCGGACGCGACGTTCTGCTCCCACTTGAACGTGTCCCAGTCGCCGCGCGCGGCCAGCGACCCGCCGAGGGCCGTCAGTTCAAGTCGCCGGACCGTGGGCAGCATGCTGGCGCTTTCCGCGACGATGCGCGTCCGGTCCGCGCTGAGCACGGGCGCGCGGAAGCCGGGGTCGGCACCAGGCCGAACGTCGGCTGGTCTCACCGCACCGGGTGACAGGCGCGTCCGCCACAGGCCGACGTCACCGGTGTCAGTAGCCGGTACCGCGAGCACCGGATGAGTGCCGGTGCTCGCGGCCGCCGGCGACAGCGCCAGACCCCATGGGAGTTCGACCTCGGTCTGAGCGGTGATCGTCGCCGCTGCCAGGCCTGCCAGGATCCCTTCGGCGGTGAGGTCGATCCGGGTCGCCCCGCGCACCCCGTACACGACCTGGCTGATGCCGGAAAGCTGCGCCTGAGCTTGAGCCGCGCCGCCGTCGATGATCTCCTCGGCCAGATGCTGCGGCGGGAAGATCACCACGAGCCGCGCATCGTCGGAAAGCGCCTCGAGCGTCGTACCGTCCAGCCTGAACCCTGACCAGCTGATACCCAGCACTACGAGATCGGCCGGACGGACGAGAAGTAACATGCGACGAGCATACGCCAAGATCACTCCAGCAACAGGCCCACCTGGTGGTCTTGGCGGTGCCGGCGGAGATGTACAGGGCGGCGGCGATCTCCGCGTTGGACATGCCCAGGCCGACAAGCCTGAGCACCCAGTTCGCGCGCTCCCTGATCCGGCTCGGCCTGGTCGACCAGTACCGCCTGTGGGTGCTGCCCGCCGCGACAGGCCAGGGCGCGGCACTGTTCACCGAGCTGGCCCGGCCCCTGGAGCTGCGTCTGGTGACAAGCACTGCCTTCCCGTCCGGGATCCTCGAACTGGTGTACACGCCAGCCGGCTGCCAGGATCCGCAGGCAGGGCAACCGGTCACCTAACAATCGTCGGCCGCTCGTTGTCCCGAGGTCGTGATCTGCGCTGCTGTCGGCGGGAGCATGGCGTGCCTGACTTGGCTGGAGAGCCAACTGGCGTAGGCGGGTTCGGGCCAGCCGCACTGTGACACGAGAGTGTCATAGTGAGCGGGGTCGTTGAAGATCCAGAGGATGTCGGTGGCGCGGTCGATGTCGAGCCCGCCAGCTAGCGGGCCGAGCGATGCCGCGTGCTCAATGACCATGCGGGCACCGGCGCGGCGGTTGCGTTGCAGGGTATCCCAGAGCTGGGCGATCTCCGGAGCCTGGTCTGCCGCCCTGCGGACGACTTCGAAGACCCGTGCGGCGCGGCTGTTGATCAAGGTGCAGACCCCGGCGTAGGCATCCAGCACGGCCGCTGGTGTCCTGGCGTCCCAGACGGGCTGGAACCAGGGGCGTTGCGCGACGGGGATGGGTTCGTCGTCGCCGGCCAGGGCCTGGTCGAGGACCTGGCGGAGCAGGGCGGGTTTGGAGCCGAACGCGGCGAACGCGGTCGGTCGGGCGACTCCCGCCGCGGCGGCGATGCCGGCCAGCGATGTAGCGGCGTAGCCGCGGGCGGTGAACAATTCCTGGGCCGCCGTAACGATCGCCTGGCGGGTCCGGCGTGCGCTCTGCTCTCGCAGCGGCGACTGGTAGCGCCGTCTGGGGTTGCCGCCCTGGCGGGCATTGACGCCGCTCACAGTTTGATGGTACTACCATCATATTAACTAGACGGTGTCTCTCCAATTGGAGGTGGCCATGACCCAGACCGCTCCGGTGCGCCCATACGTCCTCGGCCCGGCCGACGGGCAGGCGTGGTGGTTCCTCGGCAACCTCGTCACTATCAAGGCCTCCGGGGCGCAAACGCGAGGGCGCCTGACCGTGGCGCAGTTCCTCAACCCGCCGGGCTTCGCCCCGCCGTTGCACCGCCACCTGGAGGAAGACGAGATGTTCTACCTCCTGTCGGGCACCGCTCGCATCCAGTGCGACGGAGAGGATCTCACCGCCGGTCCCGGCGACTTCGTCCTGCTGCCTGTCGGGCTGCCGCACACCTTCGTCGTCGGGCCGGACGAGCCGCTGCACTGCCTGCAGATCACCACGCCATCCGGGTTCGAGCAATTCGCGGCCGATGTCAGCGAGCCCGCCCGGCAACGGCGCCTGCCTGAGCCGACGCCGATCGACCCGGCCGTCCTCGGACACGCCGCGGCGCGGCACAACATCGAGATCCTCGGCCCGCCGCCAACCCCGCCCCGCTGAGCCGCGCCCCGACGTCATGGGCCGTGCGCGGCTTGCCGCGGGCAGTGGCAGTGCTGGTGACGGCGCGGCGCGGCTATACGGACCAGCGCAGCTGGTGCCGAGGCCGCGGCTCCACCCAGGGTGAACCGGACCGCGATCCGGCGCATCAAGGTATCAAATCTATGACGTAGACTCGAA
>Ga0070714_100000720_pt1 | contig 23467 bp, 21 predicted proteins | sample LARL83metaG_FD_65450 | JGI IMG/M metagenome (GOLD analysis project Ga0070714, IMG submission 65450) | Corn, switchgrass and miscanthus rhizosphere microbial communities from Kellogg Biological Station, Michigan, USA - LAR L8-3 metaG | ecosystem: Host-associated > Plants > Roots > Rhizosphere ... | reverse complement strand
CGGCTCAACTAAGGGATGGAGCAACGGCGAAACCAGCTAGCGAACCCGCCCAACCTTATCCATCGGCCAGTAGCCGAAAACCGCTTTCCCGTAGATAAAACTCTGGTTCACCGGCCCGAAATCTCGGCTGTCGTTCGACATGGAACGATGGTCGCCGAGCACGAAGTAACTCTGCGCCGGCACCTCGGTCTCGGGATAGGACCGGGCATCGGTGTAGGCCGGCGGAACATAGTCTTCGTCAACCGCTTCGTCGTTGACGTACACCTGGCCGCCGTCGATTCGGATGCGGTCACCGGCCATCGCAACCACGCGCTTGATGTAGCTCTTCGAAGGGTCGCGGGGATAACGGAACACCACAATATCGCCGCGCTCAATCGGTTCCAGCCGGTAAACAAACTTGTTCACGAAGATGCGCTCCTGGTCTTCGAGCGAAGGCATCATGCTGGTGCCTTCAACCTTCACGGGCTGGTAAATGAAGATGATGATAAAGGCGGAGATCGCCAGGGAGATGATCAGGTCGCGCACCCACACGCCGAATCCCGCCCGGCGTATTGAAGAACTCTCAGCGCCTGTCGGTGGGGCAGAGACGCGCGTCCCGGCGGCGGGAGTTGGTTCCGTGGAATTCACTGGCATCCGCACCTATTGTATACAGAACCTGCCTTCGCGCGTGGAGTTGTACGGCGCCGTACGCATCGGTAGGACATCCGAGGTTCACGCCCTTCCGGACGGATTCCTTCGCGGGTTACAATAATCCAGCTCGAGGAAATCTATGACTCGTCGTTTGCAGCAGAACAAGTTGGTCTACCGCAGCTTAACCTTGGCTTTTCTTTTCGTCGTAACCCTGAGCCTGTCCGCTCAATGGGCCGCACCGCAGGAAGAAGGAGGCGGCGTCCCGGCCTACAACGCTGCGCCTCCACCGAAAGGCACAAAACTGCCTCCGCTCTTGACCAAGTCCGATCTCTGGGGAGCCGACGCCCAGAATCCGTATCAGACGCATGCCTACGAACTGGCGGCGAAGATTCCCAACGTGCTCCATCAGCAACCTTGCTACTGCTACTGCGATCGTATGGGTCACAATAGCCTGCACAGCTGCTTCGAGAATACCCACGGCGCACAGTGCTCCACCTGCTTAAAGGAGCTGTACTACTCCTATCAGCAGCACCAGAAGGGCAAGACCGCTGCACAGATTCGCGCTGGCATTATCAAAGGGGAGTGGAAGCAGATCGACCTGCAGTCGGCGTCGGCGATTAACTAGGGTCGGGTCGCCGATACCGGGTGGCGAACCAGAATGGTTCCTCTTTCGGTACTCCGTATTTAGTTCTGGGTCCCCTCAACTGGACCTCCACCCGCCCTTTGGGTGATACTTTACTGCTCAGCAAGAAGACAATCGCAAGGAGTCCCCCATTCCCAAGACGACAGGAAGAGTTTTGCACATGGCTCAGAAACCTACCGCGAAGAAGACCGTGGCCGAGGACCCGCGCTATACCCAAGCGCTGCAGAGCTACGAGGCCGGCCTGCGCGCCATGCAAGAGCACAAGTTCGACAAGGCAAAGCCTCATTTCCAGAAGGTTGCAACCGGACCGAGCAAGGAACTGGCCGACCGCGCTCATGTTCACCTCAGCACCTGCAATCAGCATCTGGAACGCACTACGGCCACGCAGTTCAAGACCTCCGAGGAGCACTTCGACTACGCAGTGTCGCTGATGAATGTTGGCGACTATGTGACGGCGCGCGAACATCTCGACAAACTGCACAAGCAGGCTCCGAAAGCCGACTATGTCGTCTACGGCATTGCGGCGCTCGACTGTCTTACCGGTCATGTCGAGGATTCATTGAGGCGTCTCGACGAAGCCCTTCGCCTGAATCCACAGCTCCGCTTCCAGGCGCGCAACGATTCCGATTTTCAAAACCTGGCGGAGGATCCACGCTTTACCGAATTGCTCTACCCCGACCCCGGCGCTGAACTCGGTGCTTCGGATGGGGACATCACCGAAGACGAATCCGCGTAATGCCTCGCGGAGAAACCTCGATGGAAACCAAGACCGCCGAGTTTGTGACAACGGAGAAGACCGCGCGCGAGCGCGGTCTTCGCGTCGTGGCGATTGGCGGCGGCACGGGACTCTCCACGCTGCTCAAGGGACTCAAGCGCTTCGTACTGTCTCCGGCAGAACTGGCAACAGCCCACCCGGATTCGGCTGTCATCCGTGACCTCTGTGCGATCGTCACAGTCAGCGACGATGGCGGCTCCAGCGGTCGCCTGCGCAAAGAGCTCAACATGCTCCCGCCCGGCGACATCCGCAACTGCATCGTCGCGCTCAGTGAGGACGAAGCGCTTCTGTCAAAGCTCTTCCGTCACCGTTTCGACAAAGGCTCAGGACTCGAAGGCCACAGCTTTGGCAACCTGTTTCTCGCAGCGCTCACTTCCCTCACTTCCGATTTTTCAGAAGCCGTTCGCCTTTCGTCCGAGATTCTTCTGACTCGTGGCCATATCTATCCGGCTACCACGTCGAACATTGAACTCGAAGCGCTGATGGAAGACGGGACCCGGGTTCGCGGTGAAACGAACATCACCGCGAGTAAAGGACGCATCCGCGAACTGTTTCTGGTCCCGCCCGATGTCGGACCGATGCCGCAGACACTCGAGGCAATCGCGAACGCCGATGTAATTACCATCGGTCCTGGCTCTCTCTTCACCAGCCTGATCCCGAACCTGTTGGTGCGAGGCATTGCACAAGCCATCGTTGAGTCGAGCGCAACCAAGGTCTACATTTGCAACCTGATGACGCAGGCTAATGAGAGCCTCGGTCTGACAGCTGCCGACCACATCCGCGCGCTCAACCGCCACGCGCAAAAGCAGATTTTCGACTTCGCCCTGATCAACCGCACTCCCGTCTCAAATGATATGAAGGCCAAGTACGCTCTCGAAGGCGCCTGCCAGATCGTCAATGATCTCGATGCGATCGAAGCACTCGGCGTGATCCCGATGCTCGGTGATTACTTGGAGGAAGGCGGAGTCGTCCGTCACAACACTGCCCGTGTTGCTCGCGATTTAGTGGAACTGGCCAGCCAAAAACCGCACCGCGAGACTCGCAAGACCTCTGCAACGAATCACTAGATTTCGTCTCTAATAGCAATGCAGCACGAATGGCGGGTTCTGCGTTGAGGCCAGAGTTCGTTTCCTGTATGGTGATTGGTCGCCTTCGAAGGAATCAACAAAGACGCGTCACGAAACCATGCGCTATCTCCCGGCACTCCTGATTCTTTTTGCAAGCATGTCTGCATTCGCTCAAGCGGGTCCCGAGCAGGGCGGCCACGAAGTCCAGATATGGGCGGGCGGCGGCCACTCGGTCCCCGGTGGGACAAAGAACACCGGCGCCTTCAACGCCGGCTTGCGCTATGGATGGATCCTCACCGGCCCGCATCTTCCCGGCTTTCTCCGCGGACGTTTCGAATATGCCGTGGACGCCGTCCCCGTCTTCCTGATTTTTCAGCCCGCGAATACCGCATACGGGGTGGGATTCGACCCGCTCGGCCTCAAGTGGAACTTCGAGCGCCACGGCCGCCTCTCACCCTACCTCGAGCTGTGTGGTGGCGCGGTCTTCACCGACCACAACATTCCGACGGGCACGAACAACGTGAACTTCATGGATCAGGCTGCCCTCGGCGTCCACATCCTCGGCGCGAACCATAACGTGAGCCTCGAACTGCGCTACATGCATATCTCGAACGCAGGCCTAGGCAACCTGAATCCGGGAATCAACACGGTGCAAGTGCGCCTTGGAATCGGAAAGTTTTTCGGTGGCAAGAACCGCTGAGTCCTCTGTGGTCTTCAGTGCCCTCTGTGGTAAAGAATTTTTCGTCGTCAATCCCCTGCCCTCGCCTTGCGCCTCTACTCAACTGCCAGCTATTCTTCCTACTTATGTCCACGCTCGTCGAATGTGTTCCGAATTTCTCTGAGGGCCGCGATAAAGCCAAAGTTGACGCGATCATTGACGCCATGAAGATGCCCGGCGTCTATCTACTTGATCGCGAGATGGATTCCGACCACAACCGCTGCGTCATCACGTTGGTCGGCGAACGCGAAGCCATTCAGGAAGCCGCCATCCGCGGAGTGGGCAAGGCCGCAGAGCTGATCGACCTGAACGTTCACACCGGAGCGCATCCCCGCATGGGCGCGGCCGACGTCGTCCCGTTCATTCCGATTGACGGAGTCACCATCGAAGACTGCGTCGCCATGGCCAACCACGTCGGCGAGCAGATCTGGAAGCGCTACCAGATTCCGATCTATCTGTACGAGGCAGCCGCCAGAACCCCTGAGCGCCAGGGACTGGAAAATATTCGCCGTGGCCAGTTCGAAGGCATCCGCGCGGAGATCGCAACAAATCCCGCGCGCCGCCCAGACTTTGGCGAACCCCGGGTGCATCCTACGGCGGGCGCAACGGTCGTCGGCGCGCGCAAGTTTCTCGTCGCCTACAACGTCTTCCTCAATACGCCGGATGTTGAAATCGCAAAGAAGATCGCAAAAGCGGTACGCTTCTCCAACGGCGGCATGCGCTTCGTGAAGGGGGCCGGATTTCTCGTTCGCGGTCTCGCCCAGGTCTCGATGAACCTCACCGACTTCGAGCAAACACCAGTCCATCGCGTCTTCGAGCTGGTAAAACGCGAGGCGGCCCGCTACGGCGTCACACCGGTATCGAGCGAAATCGTTGGACTGATTCCCAAGAAGGCGTTGGAGCAGGCCGCCGAGTGGTTCCTGCAAGTCGAGAATTTCGATTCGTCATTGATTCTTGAGAACCGACTCGCCGCAGTCATGAGCGGCAAGATGGCCGTGGGCGGCTTGCGCGCCGGGGTTGAACCCTTCGTTGAGCAGTTGGCCGCGCCAACGGCCACGCCCGGAGGAGGCAGCGCCTCCGCTGCCGCAGCGGCGATGGCTGCTGGCCTTGCCGCGATGGTTGCATCCATGTCGCGCGGTAAGAAGGCGTACCTGCAATATGAATCGCAACTCAGCGCTGCCATTGCGCGTCTAACTCTTCTGCGCGAGGAGCTAAAGGTTGCGGTCGATGCTGATGCCGAGTCCTACAACTCAGTGATGAAAGCTTACAAGCAGGCCAAGAGCGCAGCAGACGAAAAAGCGGGGGAGGCGTTGATTGAAGCCTCGCTTAAAGAAGCGACGTCAGTGCCGCTGAGCGTCGCAGAGAAGGCGCACGAAGTCGCCCAGATTGTGCAGACCCTCGATCCGATTACGAACCCCAACATGAAATCCGATTTGACAACCGCGCTGGCTCTGGCCCGCGCGGCCATTACCGGTGCGCTGGCCAATGTCGAAATCAATCTCGCATCCTTAAAGGATCAAGCGTTCGTCGCCGAAGTTCGGAAACGAGCAAAACTGTCATAGCGATGTAACTGGTAATATCCGTAACCGAAAGACAATATTTACGCGCCTGCGAGTGGAAATCTCGCCACCAGGGTTGACGCATAATGGACCGGAAGCGTCCGCCATTGAGGAACTTCGTCACTATGAGCCGAACCACTCCCCTGCATGTACTATGTCTGCCTTTCGCTGCCGTCCTCTCGTTGATGTCGACCGGCTGTGGTGGAGGCAGTAGCAGCGCACCCGTTAAGACTCCGCCACCCGCTTCTTACTCTGTGACAGCCGCCGCTCTGAGTCCGGCTTCCCTGCTCGGAGGCAGTTCGGCCGCATCCACCGTCACCGTCACGCCGGCGAACGGCTATACCGGAACTATTACCCTCTCCTGCAGCATCACGGGAGGGTCCCCGAACCCGCCAACCTGTTCGTTCAACCCCAGTACCGTGCCGATCACCGCCGGAGCAGGCGCCTCTACACTGACAGTTTCTACCACCGATACAACGCCAAGCTCGGCTTATGCCATTAGCGTAACCGCAACGGACGCGAACAACGCAGCGCCGAGCAACGGTGCACAGGCGCTCTCCCTCACACTGAAATTCCAACACATCGTCGTGATCTTCCAGGAGAACCGTACTCCCGACAACTTGTTCCACGACCCGAAGCTGATTGCCGCAGGAGCCGACATCGCCAGCAGCGGCATGAACTCCCTTGGCCAGACCATCCAGTTGGTGTCAACCACTTTGGGTCAGAACTACGACCAGAGTCATCAGAACAACGCGTTCACCGCGATGTGTGACTACGACGCCACGATCAAAAACTGCAAAATGGATGGCGCCGACCTGATCGCGGTTACCTGCTCCAAGGGCGCAACCAATTGTCCTCCGGCGAATCCGCAATTCATGTACGTTCAGCAATCGGATGTTCAGCCCTATTTCGATATGGCCGAGCAGTACACCTTCGCGGACCGGATGTTCCAAACGAACCAGGGACCCAGTTTTCCCGCCCACCAGTTCCTTATCTCCGGAACCTCGGAACCCTCTGCGGGCAGCAACCTTTTCGTGGCGGAGAATCCGTTGGGAATCGCGAATTCGAGTGCGGATGCCGGCTGCACCGCTCCCTCCACTGAATATGTTTCGTTGATCGATGCCTCCGGTAGCGAGACTAGCAATCCCACAATATTTCCCTGCTTCGACCATCCCACACTGACCGACGAATTCAACACCGCGGGCGTCACCTGGCGTTACTACGCACCCCTGGCGGGCTCCATCTGGACCGCGCCCAATGCGATCGAGCACATGTGCGTGCCGGTGGATCAGAGCGGCACCCTCACCTGCACGGGCAGCGATTGGGTAAACAATGTCAGCCTCCAGACGCAAGCCAATATGGCTCCGATACTCACCGAAATTGCGGCGGGCCAACTCAAACAGGTTAATTGGGTAATTCCTAACGGCGGGAACTCCGACCACTCTGGCATGCCCTCGACCACCGGAGGGCCCTCATGGGTGGCCGCCATCGTCAATGCGATTGGGCAGAGTTCTTACTGGTCGAACACCGCGATCATCATTGCGTGGGACGATTGGGGTGGCTGGTACGATCACGTTTCGCCGCCGAAGATAGTCAACGACGGCACCAGTTGGGGATCGGGCTATGTCTATGGTTTCCGCGTGCCCATGATCGTGGTGTCACCCTTGGCGAAACCGAAGTTCATCTCGCACACGCCGCATGATTTCGGCAGCATTCTGAAGTTCATCGAGAACAATTTCAACGTGCCCGCGCTCGGCTTTGCCGATACGAATGCTCTCGATGACCTCTCCGATTGCTTCGATTTCACCCAGACGCCGCTCACGTTCAAGACCATCAACGCGCCACTCAAGGCGGATTTTTTCATCCACGACAAGAGGCCACTCACAGGCCCGGACAACGACTAAACTGCGATTCGGCGGCAAGCAAGGCTGTCCCAAACCGGACTCCAACCGGTCAATGGGGCGTGTACTTTTGTTTGCTTGGCCCAGCGCGCAAGTAAAATAGAATAGAACGATCTATCAACGACAGGACTTGTTCGTGCATCTAAGAGTGAGTACCGACAATCCTGCAAGTTTTTGAAACCCGAGGCGTTATGAGACTCTTTCGAATTTGTCTGGCTTCGCTGCTGTTGGCCAGCATGGCTTACGCCATGCCGTTGAACTCTTCTGCCCGTTCCTCCATCCCAGCCGATCTGCTCCAGTTGATTTCGGTCGACTATCGCACTATTAAGGACTCTCCTACGGCGATGGCCCTGAAGCAGCAACTGCTCCCCGACAACATCAAGCAGTTCGAGGCTGCCCTGAAGAACATCGGCCTCGATCCCGACAAGGACGTAGACACGCTGACGTTTGCGTCATTCCACAGCGGCAAACAAGGCGTAAAGACCACTGGAGTAGCGAGCGGCCCCTTCAACATGAAGGCCGTGCTCAAGAAAATGAAGCTGGAGAAGGTTACGCCGAAGAAGTACGGCAACTCGCTGATCTATCCCATGGACGGCGGCTTCGTGATGAGTTTCCTCGATGACAGCACGCTTTTGTTCGGCGACTCAGTGGCGGTTCGTGCTGCGCTCGATACCCGGGACGGCCAGACTCTCAGCATCGATACGAACGGCAACATGGCCGACATGATGACCAGCGTCGATTCGGCTCCGGTGTGGAGCATTCTCGATCAACAGGGCACGCAGAACGTGATGCGCTCGGCTCTGGGCGATGCCTCCAAGGTCGCCGACTACGAGACCGTGAAGAAGCACCTGCTGGGTTCGCGCTACACCCTGAGCTTCAACAGCGGCGTCAATTTCGACTTGACTGTTATCACCTCTGACACGATGACGGCCGCAAACGTCTCGGCGCTGGTCAAGGGCTACATGCTCTTTAAGAAAATGAGTGCGACCCCGGCCGAGAAGATCGCTGTGGAGAACACCGCCGTCGACTCTGACGGCTCGAATGTGCAAGTCCACTTCAAAGCTAACGACCAGCAGTTCCAGTCGCTAATGCACTCCGAACTTTTCGCGGCGGTCACGCACTAACTATTTTGTCATCCGGAGCGACGCAGGCCGATTCGCGACGCGAATCGGCCTCTTCAGCTTTACGATGCCCGACAGTTCTACTTCTGCTTCGCCCGCTTCTCGCGTGCCCAGCCTTCCTTCACAATCTGGTGCGCGCGACCAATCGCCAGCGCATCGTCAGGAACATCGTCCGTAATGCACGACGCGGCACCCACGTACGCGCCCTTGCCCACGCGTACGGGCGCCACGAGCGTGCTGTCACTGCCAATGAAGACTCCATCGTCGATGACGGTTTTGTGTTTATGGACTCCGTCATAGTTGCACGTGATGGTTCCGGCTCCGATGTTTACGCCCGCGCCAATCTCTGCGTCGCCCAAGTAAGTGAGATGGTTCGCCTTCGATCCCTTTCCCAACTTGATCTTCTTGGTTTCGACGAAATTTCCCACGTGCGCACCTTCACCAATTTCGCTTCCCGGGCGCAGGTGCGAGTAGGGGCCCAGCAGCGCTCCGGCGCTAACTCGCGCATCTTCCATCACACATCCCGGACGGATCAATACGCCATCGCCGATCTCGCAATCGCGAATCACAGAATACGAGCGCACGCGGCAGTTTGCACCGATCCGCGTCTTCCCCAGCAACTGGACGTAGGGCTCGATCACCGTGTCAGCGGCAATCTCAACGTCGGCATCGATCACACAAGTCGCCGGATAAAATATCGTCACGCCTTCCGCCATCAACTGCCGGCACTTCGCCATGCGCATGAAGTGATCGATGTCGGCCAGTTCCGCGCGCGTGTTGCCACCCAGTACCTCGCTTGCATTCGCCGTTGTCCAAGCCACCACGCGCTCCCGCGCTTTGCCCAGAACTTGCGCCATGTCAGTGAGGTAATACTCGGCATGAGCGTTGGCGGTCGAGAGTTTTCCAATATTCAAATACAAATCCTTAACTGCGAAGACGTAGAAGCCTGAATTAATCTCGCGGATCTTTTTCTGGGCCGGGCTTGCCGCCTTCTCTTCAACGATGGCCTGTACCTCCGCGCTGCGCGCGCTCTTGCGCAGCACGCGACCATACCCGGTCGGATTCTCCAGGTCCGCGCTCAGCAGTGTCATGGCGGCTTGCTCATCCAAATGGAAATTGAGCAAACACCCAATGGTCTGCGGCGTAATCATCGGAGCATCGCCCGAAAGCACAATCACGTGGTCGTATCCAGCCAGGGCTTCCCGAGCCACCATAAGCGCGTGGCCCGTTCCACGCTGCTCGGGCTGAAGTACAAAGTTGACGCCCGTGTGCTCCGTCGCCGTCCGCACGCGGCTGGCTTCGTGACCGATGATGGCGAAGACGTCTCTTGCCGGGACAACACGCAGCGCCGCGCGGATCACATGCTCCAGCAGGGGCTTTCCGCCGACTTCATGTAATACTTTAGGAAGTTGCGACTTAAGCCGGGTGCCCTTGCCCGCCGCCATGATGGCGACGGCAACTCGCGGGTCCGCCGCTGACTGAGACGAACTGCCTTTGGATTTCTTCATTCGCCCCAATATACCGTGCCTACGGTGCAATGGCTATTTCCTGGCGGGTGGCTTAGAATTTTTGGTCGGCGCCAAGCCTCGCGGTGCGACGCTTGCGCCGCTCATCACGGGAGAAAGAACCGAATGCCCAAGTACGTCATTGAACGCGACATCCCCAACGTCGGGAGCGTGACGCCGGAGCAAGTCATCGCCATCTCGCAAAAGTCCTGCAGCGTGCTCAATAATCTGGGGCCGAAGATCCAGTGGCTGCACAGCTACGTGACGCAGGACAAGATTTACTGCGTCTACATCGCCCCGAACCAGGAAATGGTGCGCGAACACGCAAAACAGGGCGGATTCCCCGCGAATCGCGTTTCTGAGGTGAAGCTGACCATCGATCCGACCTCGGCCGAGAGTTAGGAATTACAGTCCGAGCCCTCCGTCCACCGCCAATATCTGCCCGGTGATGAATTGCGGAGCCGTCGCAAAGAACACGACGGCCCTTGCAATCTCTTCTCCGCGCCCGTTGCGCCGCATCGGCGTCTGCTTCGCCATACGTCGCATAAAAGCTGCGGCAGACTTTTCTCCTAAATCGATCATCCCCGGAGCCACCGCGTTGACAGCGATCTCGGGGGCGAGCGCTTTCGCCATAACCTTGGTTAACATGTGCAGCGCCGCCTTCGAGGAGCAATAGTGCGCATGTGTCGCCCAGGGCCTCAATCCGCCCAGGGAGCCCATGTTGATGATCTTCGCCTCGATAGGACCGTGCCCCTTGGCGCGCTTGCGCCGCATCCACTTCAGCGCTTCGCGTGACACCAGGAAAGGTCCGCGAGCGTTGGAAGCAAAAATTGCGTCCCACTGCCGGACGGTGAGCTTTTCGAATTCTGCGGTCTCGTAGTTGGCCGCGTTATTGACCAGGATGTCGATTCTTCCCAGTTCGCGCCCGGCGTCTTTCATCATCGCGCGAACGCTGGATTCGTCCGTTATGTCGCACCGCAGCGCGAAAGCCCGCACGCCCAATGCCGACAGGTCTACGACCAATTCGCGGGCCTCATGCGCCGAGTCTCTGAAGGTGATGGCCACATCCGCGCCCGCTTCGGCGAGGGCGAGTGCCGACGCGCGTCCCAAGCGACGTGCCGCGCCGGTGATCAATGCAGTCTTCCCATGTAGAGGTTTTAAGTGAACGTCTTGCATGCAGGGATTCTAACGCCTGGGCGTCAGATGCGGTCAGACCATCACACCTGCAAGTGGCGATTTTTCTGCCATTTCCAGCACTTCTCGCTGGAAAAACCTTGATCCTGCGCGCTAGAATCTCCCGGCATGCCAGAGCCTCGCAGCGTCGTGGTGTACTCCCGCAAGGGATGTCATCTGTGCGAGGTCGTAAAAGAAAGCCTGTCGAAGCTCTCTCGCCGTGGCGGATTTACCTGGAGTGAGATCGATGTGGACGCCGACGCCGAACTCCGACGTCAGTACAACGACGAGGTCCCCGTCGTCTTTATCGACGGCCGCAAAGCCTTCAAGTACCGCATGGACGAGCAGGAATTTCTGCGACGTTTAGCCAGCTAAACGTTGTTTCCCGCCTCAGTCGCCATTCCGTTTACAATCCATCAGGGCATGCTTCGAACCGACCTTTACGCGAATCCTCACAATCACTTCCTGCACGATCTAGTGCTGGACTCGTGCCGCCGCCAGTCCGCCAAGATCGCCATCATTGACGCTTCCTGCGGCCGCCGTCTGACCTATGCCGAATATGGAGAGGCGGTTGAAACCGTCGCCCGCGGTCTGATCGCTGCCGGGGTAAGGCCGGGAGATGTGGTTGCGATCTTCCTGCCAAATTCCTGGGAGTTTTGCGTCGCGTTCCACGCCGTCGAATTAGCGGGAGCCATTCCCACTCTCTTGAACCCCACCTACCGGGAGCGCGAAGTTCGCTATCAACTCGAAAATTCGGGCGCGCGCATTCTCATCAGCGACGGGTCAAATCTGGAGGGAATTCACCTCGCGGGGCTGTCCGACCTCAAACGTATTTACACGACGCGGCAAATCGCGTCAGGCACCGAACCATTCGCCGACCTGTTCACCCGCGTGACTGCGAAATATCCCCAACCAGATCAGCCTTCGGAACAGGCTCTCGCTGCGCTTCCCTATTCGAGTGGCACTACCGGATTACCCAAGGGCGTGATGCTTTCGCACTTTAATCTCATCGCAAACGTCTATCAATTCCTCGGGCCGAACGCTACACCTCTCAACTCCCACGATAATATTCTGTGCTGCCTGCCGCTCTACCACATCTATGGTCTCAACGTAATTCTAAATCCTTCACTCATTCTGGGAGCGACCCTGGTACTGGTGCCGCGCTTCAACCCGCAGCAAGTGACGCGACTCATCGTAGAAGAATCGGTGACTATGATGCCGCTGGTGCCGCCGGCGATGAATGCGCTATGCCAGGCGGCCGAAGCAGGACAGTTTCCTCACGACCATACTGTCCATTGGGTGAAATCGGGAGCAGCGCCACTCGCACCCGAGTTGGCTCGCCGTTTCACAGCCCTCACCAACATACTCGTGTGTCAGGGATACGGCATGACCGAAGCTTCACCCGTTACGCATGTCGGCTATCTTGAACCTGAGCTTTATCGTCCTGATTCCATCGGCCACCCGTTGGCGCAAACCGATTGCCGCGTTCTTTCGCAGTCTGACATTGACCCCACCGACACGCCTGACGATCTGACTGAAGCTCCGTCCGGTCTTCCGGGTGAACTCGTCATGCGCGGTCCGCAATTCATGTTGGGATACTGGAAGGAACCGCAAGCCACGGCCATGGTTTTGCGGGACGGTTGGTACTGGTCAGGCGACATTGTCACGCGGGATCGCGAAGGCTTTTACCGAGTCGTGGACCGCCGCAAAGAGATGATCAAGTACAAAGGCTTTGCCGTCGCTCCCGCCGAAGTGGAAGCCGTGCTGCTGGAGCATCCCGCCGTAAAGGAGTGCGGCGTGGTCGGACGTTCGGACGTTGCCGCTGGAGAAATTCCTGTCGCCTTCATCGCTCTGCGCGACGGATTCGCCGACAGCGGAAAACTTGGCGAAGAACTCTGCGCCTTCGTCGCCGACCGCCTCACCCATTACAAACAGCCACGTGAGGTCCGCTTCGTTGACATCGTTCCCAAAACCGCGTCTGGCAAAATTCTGCGTCGCGAGCTAAGAAAATCTCTGGCTTGATTCCTTTGTGAGAAGTTTTTTTGTTTGCAGCGAATCCTTCGGAAGCGATCCCTACTTCTTCTCATCGCTCGGCCCTGCGAGCTTTTTCGTGACCAGAAAGCTCCAGATCACTTCATTTGCATTCAGATCGTCGCTTGTTTTTCCAATTGAGTTCTCCACTTCATACTGCTCTCCGCCGGGCCAGGTATTCCCACCACCCTTCACGCTATAGAGCACGACCTGCGCGTTCGCCTGACAACCGTCGTAGGTGTCGACTTTCGTCTCCATGCCACCTTTACCCCTTGAAGGCAGTTTGCTGCGGGATGGCTTCTCTGCACAGTGATTCAGCTTCGCCCACTCCTTCGCCGTGTCTTCCACTGAGATCGTCTGAATTCTTCCGTTCTTCCCTACTCCACCGTCATACTTGACCACCGGATCTGATGTTCCATTAATCATGACCACGGGCAGCGGACGCGATGGCACGCATACCATCGTCTTCGGCATCGCGGCACCCACGGTCGCAACCGCCGCCACGCGATCGGTCAGCGAGCAGGCCACCTTCGTTGCCATGAATCCGCCGTCTGACAAACCGGCAAAATAAATACGCGAAGTATCCACCGAGAACTTGTTCCCCAGTTTGTCGAGCATGTGATTAAAGAAATCGATGTCATCGGCGCGCGCCGACCGGCCCTGCTGTCCTGGTTCACGCTGGCCACCACCTCGCGGATAACCTCCACCCGGATAACCTCCCCAGCCTGGGCGCCGGTACGGGCCGCGACGGTAGTTCTGCGTTGGAGCCGGCTGGACACCCACATTCCAACGCCCCTGCAACGCGCTCGGATAGACGGCGATCACGCTGTCTTTGTCAGCGAGTTCATTGAAGCGCGTCAAGCGCTCCATGTCGTCGGCTTCCTGATTCAATCCATGCAGCAGCACCACGACCGGATAATGCTGCTTCTCGTCATATCCTTTCGGCAGGTGCACCACATAGGAGCGATCCTTGTTCTCGACCGTGATTGTTTCTTTCGTCTCTTGCGCGCTGGCGACCGGCGCTAGGAACGCCACGTAAAGGCCCGCAAACAGCGCCAAACCTACCCAATTCCCGACCCTAAATTTCATCGTTTCTCCCACCTGCAGATCGAGCTAGCAGGCAAACTGCCAACGGTTGAAAGATTCTAATTCCAGCTACCGTACTTTGATGCAAAATCTCATGCCGCTGTGCGCCGACTCCCTTGTTCGGCGCGCGAAAAAAGCGGAACTTCCGGCCGCCGTCATGCGTATCTTCCATTGGCTAAAGAATTAGCCTCCGGGATGCGCGCCAAGCGCAACAGGAAGGAGAATTACGATGGACGGAATCACAGGTCTCGCAGCAGTCGTCATGCTTTTCGGAATGCCCGTGGCAATCCTGGGAATGTACACTTTCTATCGTGTGCGCAAGCTGCGCACCGACGAGCGACTGGCCGCGATGCAGCGCGGTGTCTCCGTTCCCATGGAACCGGAACTCTCGGAAACAGCCCGTTCCCGCCGCTCCGGCATCCTGCTCATCGCCGGGGCAATCGGCTGGATGCTGACGTTCTCGATTATCGCTAGAGTTGAGCCAGACGCCATAATGGCAGCCGCTTTCGGGGCTATTCCCTTCACACTCGGACTTGGCTATTTCCTGGATTCAGCGCTGATTCGCCGCGACGCCAAAGCCTCGTAGAGTCGAAAGGCACGGCGCGCCATCGGATCGCACGAAAACCCCACCTTCCTCGCGTACTTCGAGAGGGTGGGGTTTCGAATTCCTAGTCGCCGGTCAAGAATTTGTACTGCGCTTCCGTCAGCGGCACCACGCTCAGCCGTCCCTGCCGCGCCAGCGGAGATTCGGCAAATAGCGTATTGGCCTTTGCCTCTGCCAGCGTCACCGGCTTTGCAATGGCCTTACCAACGCTGATTTTCACGCGCGGATTCTTTGCGTCCGCATTGTCCACGGACACCACGGTAGCTGTCCCAACCGCGCTCTTCTCGTCACCCGTGTGATAAACGACTAGCCGCTCGCCGGGTTTCATTGCTCGCATATTCTTTAGCGCCACGGGATTCGACACACCATCCCAGATCGTCGTCTTCTCTCGCTGCAGATCCGCAAATGAATAGGTTGACGGCTCAGTCTTCAGTAAGTAGTCCATACGCTTTTCTATCCTTGGAGATGTGGTGCCTTGGCGCGTCTTCTTGGTTCAGTTCGGCTTCTTCGGATCCTGCGGCGGCGCGTCCTGTTTCGGCGGCGGGTTCGAGTCTTTTGGCTTATCGTCGTACACCGAGAACTGTGTCTGCGGCCGTTTCAGCTTGATGGTCACGTCCACCTTCGGTTTGTTGATGTCGAAGTCTTCCCCGTAGGTCTGAAACCCCTGCGCCAGCACCTGCACACGCACCATGCCGTATGGAATGCCGTCGTAATTCGTCTTGCCGTCGGAGTCGGTTTTCAACTCCATTCCGCCGCGCTCCTGTTTGCCCTTCGGATTCACCGGATGCATGATCACCGCTGCATTCCTCACTGGCTTTCCGTTGTCGTCCTTGAGAACCAGGAAATTCAACAAGGCCGTCGGTTCGTCGTCACGATCTTTCTGCCCGAAAGCCATGCTCGCCATGGCAAGCATTACCACCCCGATTACCAGAAACTTTCTCATGCCAGCATTTTATGCGGACAAACCCTCTGTGTCATCTTCAGTTGGTCGCTCCTCGAACGCTCAACGGGTCCCGCCTACTCAGAGCCGCTACAAGCGTGTGTGGGTCAAGACCCAATCCGCGATTGTGCCCCTCAGTATTCGGACCCCTTCTGCGGAAAATGTGAAGAGAATTGCACCGCGGTTATAGCTTTCTTCAATTTTGTTGACGACTCCCAAAAACGGAAGTAAACTCGCGTCGAGTTTCGGGCCACGACATTTCGGCATTCCCTCCCATCCCCTTCCCCCTAGGGCATTAATTCTGCCCGTTTGCTGTCTCGAGGGAAATGCCGCAGCAAATTCTCTCCCCGCGGGGTGTCGTCTTGAAAGCACCAGTGCCGTCCTCCCTCGTGGTGTATCCATTTTCGGATCGTATGTGTGTGCAGTTGGCCAGAAGGATTTGCACCACGTTCTTTTTGTTGTCTGTAATGTTCGCTGTTCCTCCCCTACCCGCACAGACTGCAGCGCGAATTCCCGCCGATCCGCCTGCCACCGGCATCAACTTGATTCAGCATGTTGTGTTCATCATCAAAGAGAACCGCAGTTTCGACAGCTACTTCGGCACCTTCCCCGGCGCAAACGGTGCCACGACCGGACAAATCTCCACTGGCCAAACCATTCCTCTAATCCGCGAGCCTGACGCTCTACCCCGCGACATTGGTCACGACTGGATTAGTTCCCACATCGCCGTCAACAACGGCGCCATGAACCAATTCGACCTCATCCACGGCGATGGGGCCAACGGCAACTTGGGGGGCGACTATCTCGCCTACTCGCAATTTCAACAAAGCGACATTCCCAATTACTTCACCTATGCCAGTAATTTTGTGCTGGCCGACAACATGTTCTCGTCGCTTAACGGGCCGAGTTTCCCGAACCATCTGTATACGATCGCCGCACAGTCGGCGGGAGCCGTTAACAATCCCGCGCTTGGCCTAGGCCCCGCTTGGGGATGCGACTCGCCTTCTAATTTCATGGTGGAGGTGGTCGGAACCAACGGGCTAGTCTCCAACCAACCGCCCTGCTTCGACATCACGACTCTTGCCGACAATCTGCAAGCCGCCGGTGTCACATGGGGATACTACGGCCCGCCGCAGGGGTCGTCGGGATATGTCTGGGTGGCCATGGACGCCATCAATCACATCCGCAACACGTCGCTGTGGACCACCAACGTTTTCACTGACAACTCGTTCAAGGTCGCCGCGCAACATGGAAATCTTCCTGCCGTTTCCTGGCTGGTGACGGGCCCCGCGAGCGAGCATCCCCCCGACAGCGCCTGCATCGGCGAGAACTGGACCGTGCAACAAATCAATGCCATCATGAGCGGACCGGAGTGGAACTCGACCGCGATCTTTCTGACTTGGGACGATTTCGGAGGCTTCTACGATCACGTATCACCTCCGATCGCGGACATGTACGGCCTCGGTATCCGTGTTCCGTTTCTCGTGATTTCCCCCTACGCCAAGAAAGGGTACGTGTCGCACACACAATATGAACTCTCCTCTGTATTGAAATTCATCGAGGAGCGCTTTGGACTTCCTCCGCTCACTTCTCGCGACGCCGTGGCCAACGACCTGACCGACGCTTTCGACTTCACCCAGACGGCGCGCTCTCCTTTGATTCTCAACACGCGCGTGTGCCCGCCCTCCGGATGGGCCTCTACTCGCGCGCTCGCCTTCACCAGTCCCGCATTAGGTCAAACCTCGGTCGCGCAATCCTTCACCGTTAAGGCCACAAGTAACGTGCCGTTAACGGTGACCACAGTGACTCTTGCGGGAACCAACGCCACCGACTTCGCCGAGACCGACAACTGCAAAGGAGCAACGCTCACGTTTCCTCAGAGCTGTGCGGTGAATGCGACCTTCACACCGACTGCCTCCGGTGTCCGATCTGCGACCATCAGTGTTAATGACAACGCAAACAACACTCCGCAATCGGTGGCTCTCTCTGGAAACATTACTGCGGTCGCGCTCTCTCCAACGACTCTCACGTATGCGCACCAATTGCTGTTTGTGAAGAGTTTTACTCAAATTGTCACCCTCACCAATACGAGTACGAGCACGAATGTGAACGTTTCCAGTGTTACTTTCACCGGTACGGCTCCCACCGACTACTCCGAAACGGACAACTGCGTGAGTTCCAGTCCCATCCTTCCGGGGAACAGCTGCCAAATCTCAGTTACTTTCAAGCCCTCCGTTGAGGGAAACCGCACAGCAACACTGAACGTCAATGACGACAGTGCCGGTCCGCAAACCGTCGCGATCCTGGGCAACGGGGATCCCGTTCAGGTCGTCCCATCGAAGCTCTCGTTCCCGACTCAACTCGTCGGCACCTCCGCGACCGCGACGCTAAAGATGACGAATCTGCGTCCCTCAAAGTCACTGCAGTTTTCCGGTGTAGTGTTCTCGGGCGCCAACGCGTTGGATTTTTCTGAGACCGACAATTGCCTGAGCGCGGGCGCCTTGCCTCCCGCAGGCTCTTGCACCGTAACCGTGAAGTTCACGCCTGTCGCAGTTGGATCGCGGAGCGCCGCCGTCACTTTCTCCTATGATGATGGCCTCGACCTTAAACTGATCAACCTTTTCGGCAACGGCACCAGCGTGCAGCTTTCGACCACAACTCTCGCCTTCGGTCCTGAAACCGTGGGTGATCCCGAGACGATGCCGGTCACCGTTACGAACGTGAGTACTACTACCGCGCTTCACGTCACCGCGATCGCAATCAGCGGCGTCTCCGCCAAGGACTTTGCCGAGTCCGACAACTGCGTCAGCGCGGGGTCGATCGCGCCTGGAGCGTCGTGCACGATCAACGTCACCTTCACTCCATCCGTCAAGGGATTCCGCGCCGCCGCACTCAGCATCACCGACGACGGCGGTTCCAGTCCCCAGATTGTTGCGATGACCGGTACCGGACAGTAGCGTCGGAGTTCCAACCGTCACGAGTGCCACCACTCTTCTACAATGCGCTAGTGAGGAGTTGGGACGTCATTATCGTTGGCGGCGGCATCATCGGCCTCTCGCTCGCCGTCGCTCTAAAGAAACGAGGTGCGACGGTTCTCGTCGTTGAGCGCGGAGAACCTGGTCGCGAAGCCTCACACGCTGCCGGTGGAATGCTGGTGGACTCCGCAGTAGAGACACCTTCCGCGCTGCAAACGCTGGCCACGGCCAGTGCCCGCATGTATCCCGAATTCGCTTACGAGTTGGAAGTGGAGTCGGGCATGAGAGTCGACCTTCGCGACCAGGGCACAATTCTCTTCCCGCCGGCCGAACATCTTCACGATCCGCAATTCACCGGCGCGCTACTAACGGCTTCCGCTCTCGCGGAATTGGAGCCAGCGCTCGCCTCCACGAATCGTGCTGCCTTCTTTCTCGAAGAGCGCAGCGTCGACCCGCGAGCACTCACAATGGCGGCAATCAAGTCCGCAAAAAATCGTGGCGTTGATTTTTCTTCCGGCGACCAAGTTACTGCCGTGAATCTGTCCGACGGCCAGGTCAGCGGTGTCACCACTAATAAAACGGCTTTCTTGACTTCCAAGGTCGTGAACTGTGGCGGAGCATGGTCCGCTAAGATCGGCCCTCAAACGGTCCCAACGCGCCCGGTCAAAGGCCAAATGCTGTGCTTGGCGATGCCCTCGCGCTCATTGCTAAAGCACGTGGTCCGCTCACCCCAGGCATACCTGATCCCGCGCAGCGATGGTCGTCTCCTGGTGGGTGCAACGGTAGAAGAAGCCGGTTTCGACAAGCGTACCGATCCCGACACGATGCAGCGCTTCCACAAGGCGGCCATCGCGCTCGTGCCGAAACTGGCGGACGCGCGCATCCTCGAAGATTGGGCGGGACTGCGCCCCGGCACGCCCGACGGACTTCCCATTCTCGGCGCCACCGCGACTCCCGGCTACTACATCGCCACCGGCCACTTCCGCGACGGCATTTTGCTCACCCCAATCACAGCCCAAGTCATGGCCGCAGTGATCGAAGGCCGCACCCCGGAATGCGATCTGACTGCGTTTTCACCCGCCAGATTTCATTAAATTTCGGCTGCGCCAGGTTATTCGGAACTTCTGTTGAGTGTTATGCGTTCCTACACTACGCTCTAGCGCAGCGGAGGACACTTGCATCTCTCGATTGAAAATGTAAGCAAGCGATACGGCGGCGGAAATTGGGCGCTCCGAAACTTCACGCTGGAATTGCAGTCCGGAGTCCTCGGCTTGCTCGGCCCGAATGGCGCCGGCAAAACTACTCTCATGAGCATCCTGGCCACGATAACGCGCGTCACCGAAGGCCACGTCGTATGGAACGGAACCGATCTGGCAGCGAATCCCGATGCGTTTCGCGCAACGCTCGGCTACCTCCCCCAGGATTTTGGCGTCTATCCGAACCTCAATGCCGTGGAATTTCTCGAATATCTTGCGGCCGTCAAAGGCCTCGACGCGACCGCATCCAAGAGACGCATTGACGAACTGTTGAATCTGGTCAATCTGACCGACGTTCGCAAACGCCCGCTGGGAGGCTATTCCGGTGGAATGAAGCAGCGAGTCGGAATCGCCCAAGCCCTTCTCAATGATCCTCAATTACTCATCGTCGACGAACCCACCGCCGGCCTCGACCCCGAAGAGCGGGTGCGCTTCCGCAACCTACTCTCGGAACTCTCTGGCGAACGCATCGTAATTCTCTCCACTCACATCGTTTCTGACGTCGAAGCGACGGCCACCGACATCGCCCTGATTTCGCAGGGCACGCTGGTTGCCCACGCATCACCGGAAGCACTTCTGCGCAAGGTGGAGGGCAAAGTCTGGGAGTGGGTTTTGCCCAGCGCCGATCTGAATGCCGCGCGGCAACGCTACCTGATCAGCAACACTGCCCGCCGCAGCGACGGCGTCCACGCCCGTGTGCTCGGCGACGCTCCTCCCAACAGCGCTCAACCGGTAACACCGAACCTCGAAGACGCCTACCTCTACTGCCTCTCGCAGCATCGCTCCGGAGCTGCAGCGTGAACGCACACCGCGTCCTCTATCAAATGGTGCGTGCGGATTTTCTTGAACGCGTCCGCCGGTACAGCTTCCTGGTCACGCTGGCGGCGGCGTTGTACCTCGCCTATGGAGTAGCGGCAGAAAAGGTCTGGATCGTTGTCGGCAACGGCTACCGCGGCGTCTACAACTCGGCCTGGATCGGTATGCTCATGACCGTATGCTGCTCCACGTTTCTGTCGCTGGTCGGGTTCTACGTCGTGAAGAATTCCGTGCAACGCGACGCCGACACCCGTGTCGGCCAAATTCTCGCAGCTACACCCATGCGCAAGGATTTCTATACCTTCGCAAAGACGCTCAGCAATTTCGCGGTCCTCGCGTGCATGGTTGGCATTCTGATGATCGCCGCGCTCGCGATGCAACTGATGCGCGCCGAGGCACACTCGCTCTCCCTCTGGAAGCTCTGGTCCCCGTTCCTTTTTCTGGCTCTGCCCACCATGTTGCTTGCATCGAGCGTGGCGGTGCTCTTCGAGACCATTCCTGTATTGCGCGGAGGCGTAGGTAACGTCGTCTACTTCTTCGTATGGACCACCTTCCTTGCTCTTGGCGCCACCGGCGTCGACGATCCCAGCGGCCTACAGTTGCTATATCGCAGCTCGCGGAAAGCCTTGCAGTCGATCGATCCCTCGAACCCTGACAGGTTTAACTTCAGCCTGACGATTGGTGGTGAACACGCTGTCCGAACCTTCCCTTGGAATGGGCTCGATTGGACCGCGAACGTATTCCTGATGCGTCTGCTCTGGATCAGCGTCGCCGGCGTACTTGCGCTGCTGGCTTCTCTCTTCTTTCATCGCTTCGATCCGGCGCGGTCACGACGAAGGCGAGAGGGTCAAGTGAAATTGAATGGGCCCGAACAGGTTTCCCTTGACGTGCGGGCGGACCCTGCCGCAGCCACCTCCATTGCCGCCGCCCATCTGACGCCCATCATGCGAACTGCGAGCAATTCGCGCTTCCCGCAATTGGTGACCTCCGAACTCCGTCTGATGCTCAAAGGCCAGCGTTGGTGGTGGTACGCAGGCGCGGCAGGTTTGCTCGTCGGCCAGAACGTCTCCCCCGAGGCCAGCGTGCGCGGCGGATTTCTGGTCGCCGCCTGGCTCTGGCCAATCCTGCTTTGGTCACAGATGGGTTGCCGTGAATCTCGTTATTCCACCGGAGCACTCTTGTTTTCATCCGAGCGCAGCCTCTCTCGCCAGCTTCCAGCTCTCTGGACTGCGGGCGTGCTTGTCGCATTGCTGACTGGAGCAGGATTCGGCATACGCCTCTTGTTGGCCACCGACACACACAGCTTCGCGGCGTGGCTTGCCGGAGCCATGTTCATCCCGAGTTTTGCGCTGGCACTCGGCATTTGGAGCGGTGGTAGCCGCGCCTTCGAAGCCATTTACGTCGCGTGGTGGTACCTCGGTCCAGCTCATCAGATACCGGGGCTCGACTTCATGGGTACAACACCTGCATCGAGTTCCCCCGGCCCCTACGCCTTGGCGGCAGTGGCCCTGCTGGCAGTCTCGTACTGGGGACGCCGCACCCGCCTCGGCTACGCGTGACCTGTTTCCTCTGTGCCCTCTGCGGTTAGACGATCTTGCCCGCCCACCATGGTGCTCTCTTCGCGTTATACTGATTCGTTTCCGCTTTGTCACACCTATGCAGGCTTGAGCTTCTCTCATGAAAGGATTCCACCTATGGCCTCCTCTGCAGTCGATTTTGCCCGCAGTAATCAGCAGCGTTTTCTAAACGAACTCAAAGATCTTCTCCGCATCCCCAGCGTCAGCACTCTCGAAGAACACAAGCCCGACATCAAGAAAGCCGCCGATTTTGTGGCCAACGAGTTGCGACGCATCGGCATGGAAAACGTTGAAGTCATCCCCACCAAGGGCCATCCCCTCATCTACGCAGACTGGCTCCACGCCGCTGGCAAGCCCACGGTGCTCTGCTATGCGCACTATGACGTGCAGCCTGCGGAACCGCTCGACGAGTGGCACACTCCTCCCTTCGAGCCCACCGAGCGCAACAACAACATCTATGCCCGCGGCGCCGTTGACGATAAAGGCCAGCTCTGGATGGAAGTCAAAGCCCTCGAGGCACTCATGCAGACCGGTGGCGGCAAACTGCCCATCAACGTAAAAGTGATCTTCGAAGGCGAAGAAGAAGTCGGCGGCGAAGCCATTGCCGAATATCTCCGCAAGCAGAAAGCCAAGCTGAAAGCGGACTTCGCCCTGGTTTGCGATACGGAACTTTTCGCTCCAGATATTCCGACACTGTGCGTTGGCCTGCGCGGCCTGGTCTATACCGAAATCGAGGCTCGCGGCGCAAAGACCGACCTGCACTCCGGCGTTTATGGCGGAGCGGCACCCAACCCGTTTTTCGCGCTCGTCGAAATCATCAGCAAACTGAAAGACGCGAAAGGAAAAGTTCTGATTCCGGGCTTCTATCAGAAGGTGAAGGCTCCCAGCAAAGACGAATTGAAAGCCTGGAAGCGCCTGCCCTTCAACGAAGACCACTACCGCAAGACCGAAGTCGGATCGAAAGTCCTCACCGGAGAACCCGGCTACTCAGTTCTCTATCGCACTTGGGCGCGGCCCACGCTTGAAATTCACGGCATGCCCGGAGGCTTCATCGCCGCCGGAGCGAAGACGGTAATCCCCGCCAAGGCGT
>Ga0070714_100000719_pt1 | contig 23487 bp, 24 predicted proteins | sample LARL83metaG_FD_65450 | JGI IMG/M metagenome (GOLD analysis project Ga0070714, IMG submission 65450) | Corn, switchgrass and miscanthus rhizosphere microbial communities from Kellogg Biological Station, Michigan, USA - LAR L8-3 metaG | ecosystem: Host-associated > Plants > Roots > Rhizosphere ... | reverse complement strand
GCCGCGGTGTAGCTCTCGCCGGTCTTCTGCATGCGTGAGCGGACGCGGCGCTTGAACGTCTTCTGCTTGGTCATCACATCTCCTGACACCGGCGGTGGCGCCGCGACTCACGCTCACGGGCCCCGCCGAGGAGGGGCGACGAAATGGCCTTCCCGATGACACGAGGTCACCTTTACCTTCTCGGACCGGCGGCGTGAGCGCTGGGCGAAGGTCACGCGTGGGAACGCGCAGCCACAAGCCTACGCCTGCCGCCGCCGGTGGGCAAGCGGCCGGCTCCGTCACCGCGGCTCAGCCGAGGCTGCGGATCGGCTCGCCGGCCAGAAAGGCGGCGATGTCATCCACCACCTGCCCGTACATGTGGCGCATCCCGGCCTCTGAGACGTAGCCCATATGAGGCAGCAGGACGACATTGGGCAGCGTGGTCAGCGGGTGGCCGGACGGGAGGGGCTCGCGGTCATAGACGTCGAGGCCGGCCGCGGCGATGACGCCCACCCGCAGCGCCGCGACCAGCGCCGCCTCGTCCACGATCGGCCCGCGCGAAGTGTTGATGAGCGCCGCGGTGGGCTTCATCTGCAACAGCTCGGGACCGCCGATGAGGCCACGGCTGCGCTCTGAGAGGACGAGGTGGATGGAGAGGAAGTCCGCGCCGGCCAACAGCTCCTCCTTGGAGACGCGACGCACCCCCACCTCGGCGGCGCGCTGGTCGGTGAGGTTCTGGCTCCACGCCATCACCTCCATGCCGAAGGCCCGCGCGGGGCCCACCATGGCGGCGCCCAGAGTGCCCAGGCCCGCCAGGCCCAGCGTGGCGCCGGCGAGGTTGGTGGGGAGGTCGAGCTGCCAGCGCCCGGAGCGCAGCGCTCGGTCCTCCTGCGTGACCCGCTTGGCCACGGCGAGGATGAGCGCCCACGCCACCTCGGCCGTGCTGGGCACGCCGGCGGCCGGGGCGACGCCGGTGCCATCCGTGCCACACACGGTGACACCCCGCTCGCGCAGATAGTCCACGTCGAGTGACGCGTTGCGCATGCCGGTGGTGATCACCAGCCTGAGATCGGGAAGCTGGGCGAGTACGTCGCGGCCAAAGCGCGTGCGCTCGCGCATCAGCACCAGCACGTCGAAGGCGCGGAGCCGAGCGGGGAGCTCCTCCTGGGCGATCGGCTCGGAGAAGAACTCGACGTCGACCCCTGAACCGAGCGAGGCCCAGTCCGCGTAGCCGTGGGCGCGGCGCTGGTAGTCGTCGAGCACGGCGACGCGAGTCACGATCGAGAAGTCTGGCAGGACGGGGCCGCCGGGTGTGAGTGTTAGGGAATCGTGAAACCACCGGCGGTTGGCCTGTGGGCCATGGTGATCGGGTCCGGCGGAGAGCATCCTGTAGATGCCACGTCGCGGAGTGACGGGGCCGACAACGATCACGACGAGCGCAGGGAGGAAGGCTTTGGCTCGAGAGATGAACATCCTTGTCGTCGCCAATCGGACCGCCAAGTCCGAGGACCTGGAGGACGCGATGCGTGCGCGGGCGCAGGCGGGCCCGGTCACGTTCACCCTGGTCGTACCGGTAGGGCGCGGCGCGGAGGCGCGACGGGCCGCCGAGGAGATGGGCGCGCACATGCGCGAGAACGGGCTCGATGTCCGCGCCATGGCGGCAGACGCCGATCCCCTCCGCGCGGTGCTGGAGGTCTACAGCCCCGCGGAGTTCGACGAGATCATCGTCTCGACGCTGCCCGCGTGGGGATCGCGGTGGATGAAGTCAGGCCTGCCGCAGCGCATCGAGCGCCACACCGGCGCGCTGGTGCGCCACGTGGAGGCGCGCGAGATGCCGGCCGGGGCGGCCCGCCCTGGCGCCGAGGTGCCCGCGGGGGCGCGGCTGCGCTGAGCGCGCGGCCCGGCGGTGCCCGCGGGGGCGCGGCTGCGCTGAGCGGGTCGGCGGCCGGCGGACCGTAGAATCCGCAGTGCTGCCCGCCGAGTACGCCACCTACTTTCGTCCCCCGGGGCTGACCGGGATCGAGGCGCTGCACGCGCGCTTCGTGGACCATGCCTATCGGCCGCACTCACACCGGACATGGACGATCGCGGTGGTCCAGCGCGGCGCGGCCCGCTTCGAGGTGGACAGCACGCGCCAGCGCGCCGACGCCGGGGAGCTGTTCGTGCTCGAGCCCGAGGCCGTGCACACCGGGATGGCCGCCGTACCCGAGGGGTGGGCCTACAAGGTCCTCTACGTCGAGCCTTCGATCCTGCACGACTGGGCGCAGCGCGATGACCCGGCGCCGCGCGCGGCGCGCTGGGTGGTCTTCCGCGACCACGCCCTCCGGGCCGCCCTGCTGCGCGCCCACGCCGCGCTGGAGCTGGGCGGGCCGGGGCTGGCGGTGGAGGAGCGGGTGCTCGAGGCCATCGCGGGACTGACGCCACACCTGCGCGTGGCGCCGGCCGCGCCCAGGCGGGCGGGCCCGGGCCGCGGGCGCGGCGAGCACGCTGCGGTGCGGCGGGCGCGCCTGCACCTGGCGGAACGCTGGGACCAGCCCGTCTCGCTGGCCGAGCTGGCCGGTGTGGCCGGGCTCTCGCGCTTTGAGCTCATCCGCCGCTTCCGCCAGCAGAACGGGCTCACCCCGCACGCGTTCCAGCGCGACCTGCGTATCGACCGGGCCCGCGCCATGCTCGGCGACGGCGTACCGGTGGCCGCGGTCGCCGCGGTGTGCGGGTTCGCCGACCAGCCGCACCTGACCCGGGTGTTCAAGCGGCTGGTGGGCGTGACGCCCGGGGCCTACGCGCGCGCCGTGCATATGCCCCCGGCGTATGCGCGCGCCGCTCGCTGACCCCGGTTCGTCGAGCGAGATCTTGAAACCACACGCCACGCATCGCCTCTCTCGCGGCGGCGTGGCGTGAAACCCGAGTGATGTTGAAACCCCACGCCACACCGTCCCGGATCAGGGCGTGCGTGGCGTGTCGTTTCAATGCCTCCGATGCGTGAGGCGGACTGGAGCCGCACCGCGCAAAGAGCGCAACATCGTTCAAGACCAGCGGGTGCCGCCGCGGCGATGATCCAGCGCGCACATGACCGTCGCCGAGTTCGACACCAAGGTCGCGATCGTCGTCCGTGACGATCTCGCCGCCTGGCAGCGCCTCAACGTCACCGCGTTCCTCATGAGCGGGCTGGTCGCCTCCGCGGGGGCGGCGGCGATCGGCGAGGACTACGTGGACGGGGACGACGTCCGGTATCTGCCGCTGCTGGTGCAGCCGGTGCTGGTGTTCGAGACGGGGGCTGAGAAGCTGCGCACGCTGCGCGAGCGCGCCGCCCGGCGTGAGGTCCCGGTGGCGATCTACACCGCCGACATGTTCGCCACCGGCAACGACGCCGACAACCGCGCCGCCGTGCGGGCGGTCGGCACCGAGCAGCTCGACCTGGTGGGACTCGGGGTCCGGGCGGGCCACCGGGACGTCGACGCGATCGTGCGCGGCGCCCAGCGCCACCCGTAACGCACGTCTCACGCGGCGCATCGAGAGTCCTTCGCCGCTTCAGACGGTCGGCTTACGACGCCCGCCGACTCTCGTTGACATGAATACGAACACCGGCCTTCTCCAACGGCCCGCGCCCGCGCGGGCAGACCGCGCCCCGCGTCGGCCCGCGGGATCCGATTCCCGGCGGTCGGGCGGGATCCGTCTCCTCGCCGCCAATTGGCAGCGCCTGGCGCTGCCCGCACTGCTGCTGGTCACCGCGGTGGCCTACCTGTGGGACCTGAGCACCTCCGGTTCTGCCAACAGTTTCTACGCCGCGGCCGTGCAGGCCGGCACCAAGAGCTGGAAGGCGTTCTTCTTCGGCTCGATCGATTCCTCGAGCTTCATCACCGTCGACAAGCCGCCGGCGTCGCTGTGGGTGATGGCGCTGAGCGGGCGCATCTTCGGCTTCAGCAGCTGGAGCATGCTGGCGCCCCAGGCGCTGGAGGGCGTGGCCGCAGTGGCTCTGCTCTATGCCGCGATCAAGCGGTGGTTCGGGACGGGCGCAGGGCTGGCCGCCGGCGCGCTGCTGGCGGCGACGCCGGCGGCGGCGCTCATGTTCCGCTTCAACAATCCCGAAGCGCTCCTCGTGTTGCTGCTCGTCGCCGCCGCCTACTGCCTCACCCGGGCGCTGGAGCGCGCCGGGACGCGCTGGGTGGTCGCGGCGGGGACCATGATCGGCTTCGCCTTCCTGGCCAAGATGGCGCAGGCCTTCCTGGTGCTGCCGGCGTTCGGGCTGGTCTACTTGGTGGCCGCGCCCACCGGCCTGCGCCGGCGCGTGGCCCAGATGGCGGCCGGCGGGGTGGCGATCCTGGTCAGCGCCGGCTGGTGGGTGGCGATCGTCGCCCTGTGGCCCGCGGGCTCGCGGCCGATGATCGATGGCTCCTCTGACAACAGCATCCTCGACCTCATCACCGGCTACAACGGGCTGGGGCGCATCTTCGGCGGCGGCGGCGGGGTGGGCGGGACCGGCTCTGCCGGCGGCGGCGTCGGGGCGAACTTCAGCGGCGCCACGGGCGCGCTGCGGTTGTTCAACTCGGTCATGGGCGGACAGGCATCGTGGCTGCTGCCCGCGGCGCTGCTGGCCTTCGGTGCCGGCCTGGTGTCCACCCGCCGGGCCCCGCGCACCGACCGGACCCGCGCCGCCCTGCTGCTCTGGGGTGGCTGGCTGATCGTGAGCGGCCTGGTCTTCAGCCTGTCGAGCGGGATCATCCACACCTACTACACGGTCGCCCTCGCGCCGGCGATCGCGGCCCTGGTGGCGGTGGGCGGCCGCCTGCTGTGGACCCGGCGCGAGACCGCGCCGGCGCGGATCGGGGCCGCCGTGGCCGTGGCGGTGAGCGCCGGGTGGGCCTGGGTGCTGCTGGACCGCACGCCGAGCTGGGAGCCGTGGCTGCGCACCGCCATCCTCGTCGCCGGCGCGGCGTCCGTGACCGCGCTGCTCATCTCCGCGATGTGGCGCCCGCTGCGCGGCCGGCTGGCCGTCACCGCGGTAGTGCTGGGTGTGATGGCGTCCGTCGCGGGGCCGGCGGCCTACGCCGCCCAGACGATCGCCACCCCCCACACCGGCTCGGTCCCGTCGGCGGGGCCGGCGAGTGGGGGCGGGATGGGCGGCGGGTTCGGCGGTGGCGGCATGAGCTTCCGAGGCGCGCCGAGCGGCGGCACCATGCCCACGGGCGTGCGCAGCGGCTCGCCCTCGGGCGGCGCCATGCCCGCCAGTCAGACCACGATCAGCGCCGTGCTCAAGCGTGCCCTTCAGGCCAACGCGGGCGGCTACCGGTGGGTGGCGGCGACGTCGGGCTCGCAGTCGGCGGCGTCGCTGGAGCTGGCCACCGGCGGCGAGCCCGTGATGGCGATCGGCGGCTTCAGCGGGCAGGGAGGAGAGCTCTCCCTGGCTCAGTTCGAACGCTACGTCGCAGCCGGCGACATCCACTACTACATCGCCTCGGGCTCGGGCGGAGGCGGACCGGGCGGCGGTGGCTCGTCCAGCGTGATCACCAGCTGGGTCAAGGCCCACTACACGGCGGTGACGATCGGCGGCCAGACGCTGTACGACCTCACCCAGCCGCTGAGCTAGTGGGGCTCAGCCCCGAGGGGTGGGCGGGATCTGTGTCCCCAGCAACCGCTGGGCGGCGCGGACGACGGTCGCGCCGCCCAGCAGCGGGGTCTGGCCGCGCCCGCCGATGGTCAGCGTCATCGGCTCGCAGAATCCGCCGCGGGGGCTCGGTCCGATGATCTGGGTGGCCCGGGCGAGCACCGGCGCGGCGGCCGGGGCCGGTTGCGCCCGAGACGTGAAGGTGATCACCGGTTGACCGCGGCCGGGACCTGCCCGGGCCGCGCCAGGTCGTGGCGGTCGCCGGCGGGCTCGGCGGCCGCCCGGACCGCGCTCGCGGGCAGGACCACGTGGGCCAGAAGCCGCGCCGCGTCGCGCTGCGCCGCCCGGCGGTTGGCCCGCTCGCTGCCGGCGCCCGCCGCGATCCGGAGACGGCAGCCGCCAGAGCCACCGCCCCGAGCACCACGATCAACCGCCGCGGCCGTCTCATCATGCCGACACTACGGCAGGCGCGCGTCTCCGTCACGGCTCGGACACGCCCTGGCCCCCGCCGGCCTCCTAAGGTGGTGCGTGACGACGGCCGAGCGGGAGACCTTCCGGGCGGGCGGATCGTGGACTCGATCGCCGACTTGCTGCCGGAACTCGGCGGTTAGAGCTACCCTCCCCGAACGCCGCGCGCCGTGCCGGTCATGGCGTGGCAGGCCGAGCGAGGAATTTGCGACTTAGACGGCATCTTCTGCAAGCTTTGAGGTCCGGCACGCGTGACACTGTGTCATCCATTCGCACCGGTCCGCCTGCGATGCGGCTACTCTGCCACCCGCCAATCAACGTTTCACGCTAGGAGACAGGATGAACAAGACTGAGCTCATCGACGCGATCGCCAAGGACAGCGGTCTATCCAAGGCCGACTCGGGCCGTGCCCTGGAATCACTGCTCACCACGGTGACCAAGAGCCTGAAGAAGGGTGACGAGGTCGCCATCACCGGATTTGGCAAGTTCTCCGTGGCCAAGCGCGGTGCGCGCACGGGCCGCAACCCTCAGACGGGCGAGCCCGTCAAGATCAAGGCCTCCAAGAACGCCAAGTTCACCGCCGGCGCGACGCTGAAGAACGCGGTCGCCGGCCGGCGCCGGTAGCCAGCGGCAGGTTTCGGCGGCACGGGCGGGATGGCCCGGCCGCCGACTACTCCCGGGCGGCCAGCGCCACGGCTACCCCCGGGCGGCCAGCGCCGCGGCTACCCCCGGGCGGCCAGCGCCGCCGGCTACTCCCGGGGCGGTCGCTAGTCCTCGTCGAATTCGTCGTCGGCAGCGAGGCCGGGCTCATCCTCGGCCGCGTGAATGGCGCACAGCGTCGGACCGCCGGACTCGAGCACCGCTTTGATCTCTGACGGGGTCAGCCGGGCGCCGCACTCCTCGCATCGCTCGCCTGCCGTTTCGATGCTGTGCTCCTCCAGGCTCATCGCGCGTCGAGTTTACGGCACGAGCAGGAGGATGAGGGCCGCGACCGAGTGCCTCACGGCACTAGCTCTCGGAGGCCTCCAGGCCGCCCGCTCCGAGGTAGGTGAGCACCGCCAGGACGCGGCGGTGATCGTCGTCGGTGGCGGGGAGGTTGAGCTTGCCGAAGATGTTGGTCACGTGCTTCTCGACGGCGCCGAGCGTAATCACCAGCTCGCGCGCGATGGCGGCGTTGGTCCGGCCCTGGGCGATGAGTGACAGCGTCTCCCGCTCACGGGGGGTCAGCTCCGCGAGCGGGTCATCGCCGGTGCTGGTCTGGGCGCGCACCAGCGAGGCGATGACCTCGCGGTCCAGCGCGGTGCCGCCTCCGGCCACGCGATGGACGGCATCGAGGAAGGTCCGCACCTCCCCGACCCGCTCCTTGAGCAGGTAGCCGACCCCGCTCTCCCCCGAGGCCAGCAGCTCCCCGGTGTAGATCGGCTCCACGTACTGCGAGAGCACCAGCACCGACAGGTCCGGGAACCGCCGCCGGGCCTCCAGCGCGGCCCGGATCCCCTCGTCGGTGAACGTGGGTGGCAGCCGCACATCGACGATCGCGAGGTCGGGCTTGTGCCCGGCGACGATCCGCAGCAGCCCCTCGCCGTCCTCGGTCTGGGCCACCACCTCGATGTCGTACTCCTGCAGCAGCGCGACCAGGCCCTCGCGCAGCAGCACCGAGTCCTCAGCGATCACGACTCGCATGGCAACACCGCCGTGATCGTGGTCCCAATGCCCTCGGGCGAGTCGACGTCGAGCGTCCCGTCCAGCGCCTCGACGCGCTGGCGCAGGCCGCTGAGCCCGCTGCCGCGCGGATCGGCGCCGCCCGGACCGTCGTCGGCGATCTCGACCACCAGCCGCGGCCCGGATCGCCGGATGGCGATGCGCGCCGACGCCCCGGGGGCATGCTTGACCGCATTGGTGAGCGCCTCGGCGGTGACGAAATAGGCCGCCGATTCCACGACCGGAGCCAGCCGCTGGGTCAGCTTGCTCTCCACCGTGGTGTCGATTCCCGAGCGCTGGGCCAGAGCCTCGACGGCGGCCACCAGGCCGCGGTCGGCGAGCACGGGCGGTGCGATCCCACGCGCCAGGTCGCGCAGCTCGGCCACCGCCGCGGTGGCCTCCTCGCGCGCCTGGCGGATGAGCTCGGCCGTCTCGGGCCGGTCGTCCAGGCGAGCCTCCGCCCGTCCCAGCTGCATGGTCAGCGCCACCAGCCGCGCCTGGGCGCCGTCGTGGAGGTCGCGCTCGATCCGGCGCAGCTCCGCCGACTGGACGTCCAGCGCGCCACGGCGGGTGCGCGTGAGCTCGTCGACGCGCGCGCTGAGGTCGGTCTGGCGCGGTGAGTAGAACACCGCGTGCAGGACGAAGGCCATGGCCAGACCGACCGCCGGGAACACCGGCCAGAAGAGGCCGAACCCCCCCATCGCCCACACGAGCACCAGGTACCCGGTCAGGACGACCGACGTGGATCCCTGGATCGCCAGGCGCCGGCGGGGGCCCCGGGGCTCCGCCCAGGCCCGCCGCCACACCACCTGGAGCGCGATCGGCAGGCCCAGGCCCGTCCACACCCACATGGGCCAGAACGGCCCGCCGGTCACCGCCCAGATGATGGTGACGGCCAGCGAGCACACCACCGACAGGGTGACCTCGGCCGCCAGCAGCGTGCTGCCGGAGCGGCGTTCGAGCTGGGCTTGAGGGCTAGCCATGAGCGTTGTCTCCCAAGGCCACATCATCGCAGTGCCGACGGTTCCATCGCGGGGGCAAATGAGTCCCGGCGCCGCTCCGACCGCCGCCCCAGAAGGGTGACGACGGCCGGCAGCGCGACAGTCCGGACGATGGTGGCGTCGAGCAGGATGGCGACGGCGAGGCCGACGCCCAGCTGCTTGAACTCCAGGAGGTGCAGCGAGGCGAAGACCGAGAACACCGCGATCATCACCGCGGCCGCGCTCGTCACCGTCCCCGCTGTCGCACCCAGGGCCCGCACCGCTGCGGTCCTGGCATCAGCGCCGCGGCTGCGCTCCTCGCGCACCCGCTCGAGGATCAGCACCGTGTAGTCCATCGACAGCCCGAACAGCAGGACGAAGGCGAACAGCGGCAGCCATTCCACGATCGCGCCGTCGGAGGTGAAGCCCAGCAGGTTCTCGCCGACGCCGTGCTGGAAGATCTCCACCAGCACCCCGAAGGCGGCCCCGACCGACAGGAGGTTCAAGCCGATCACCGAGGCGGCCAGCGCCGGCGAGCCGAACGCTGCGATCAGCAGCACGAAGGCGAGGCCCAGCACGCCCGCGATCACCAGCGGGGTGGTCGTACGCAGATGATCGGAGAAGTCGGCGCCCGAGGCGGCGTCTCCGGTGAGCATGACCTTCGCTCCGGGGAGCGCGAGACTGTGGTCCACGCTCTGGCGCAGATGCGTGATCGCGGCCTCCTGGGCGGGCAATGGGATGTTGGGGAACGGCACCAACACGACCGCCGCCGTGCCGTCATGCGCCACCTGGACGTTGACCGATCCGTGGCCACCCGTCACCTGCTCGGCGCGGCGGCCGAGGTCGCTCATGGCACGTACCGCAGCCGGCCGTCCCAGGTCATGGCCGGTGACGACCAGCTGAGCCTCGGTGGGGGTGCCCGGGAAGGCACGGTCGATGGCCTCGTCGGCGACGCGGAGCGGGTTGGTGACGGGCAGATCCCGGGGACCGGGATTGCCGGTGCGCATGCTCAGCAGCGGGACCGCCAGGGCTCCCAGCACCACGATCGTGGCCAGCAGCGATGCCGCCGGATAGGCGGTGATGGCCATCAGCACGCGATGCCACACGCGGGGAGCGGCGGGGTTGCGACGACGCGGCCACAGCCGCCCACGGTCGATCCGGTCGCCCAGCAGAGCCAGCACGGCCGGCAGCACCGTGACCGAGCCGATGGCGGCGATGGTCACGACCAGGATCGCACCGAGCGCCATCGAGGTGAAGACGCCCAGCCCGGTGAACAGAAGACCGGCGAGTCCGACGATGACGGTGAGCGCGGCGACGATGATGGCGCGACCGACGCTGGCCGTCGCCGCGGAGAGCGCGGCATGGCTGTCGCGACCGGCCCGGCGCTCCTCGCGCTCGCGCCGGATGTAGAACAGCGAATAGTCGACGCCCACAGCGAGCCCGATGAGAACCACGACCGGACCGGTCGACTGGCCCATGGGGGCAAGCTGTGAGACGAGGCCGAGCGCACCCAGCGCGCCCGCCACCGAAGTCAGTCCGAGCAGGAGCGGCACGACGGCCGCCACCAGCGCGCCGAAGGCGAGGACGAGGATGATCAGCGTGATCGGCAGGGAGATAAGCTCAGCGTGGCTGAGGTCGTTGTTGACAACCTGGGTGATGGCATGACTCCCCGACGCCTCGCCGGCCTGGAGCAGCTTGGCGCTGGGATGGGTGGCCGCGACTGAGGCCACGACCTTCTCCAGCGGCGCGACGTGGTTGTCCGCGTGGTCGGGATCGCCGCGCAGCTGGACCTGCACGAGCGCAAGACGCCCGCCGGCGCGCGACAGGGCGGGCCGCTCGCGGGGGCCTTGAATGGAGGCCACGCTGGGCAGGCGACGGGCGCGAAGCTCGAGCGTGGTGACCGCGGCGGCGGTGCTCCGGGCGCTCCCGGAGCTCACCAGGACGCTCTCGACCGCCGGCGACTTGAGGTGGGCTCGGGACAGCGCGGCGTCGGCGCGGGCCGACTCGCCGGTGCCCGATCCCGCGTTGGACAGGGTCTTGGTGCCGGCGGCACCGCCGGCGAAGATGCAGCCGGCGATCAGAACCAGCCACAGGACGACCATGGTCTTCGGGTGGCGCGCCGAGGCGCCGGAAACCGAACTCACCGCCCGGGCGAGGCGCCCCGACGGCTGACTTCCGGAATGGGATACGTCGCGTGGATTTCTCATGCTCGCCAGCCTGCCGACGGGCCGATCCCCTGTCGCTGGGGCGCGGAGGTGGATGACCGCCTGAGCTCCCCCGAGTCGCCGGTGGGGTTAACCCCACTCCCGGATCTGTGCCCATGCGCTCGTCGCCCAGCTGGCATCGTGGGCCGTGTGACCGACAGCTCCGCTTCACCCACGCTCACGCTGCGCGCGCTGCAGCCCGCTGACTGTGACCGCCTGCTCAGCTGGATCGACAGCTCCGACGCGCTATGGCAGTGGTCAGGAGCACGCTCGTTCACCTGGCCGCTTGACCGCGGGCAGCTGCTGCGCGACGTCGCGGCGCACGCCGGCTCCGCGGTCGGGCTGTTCGCCGGCCTCGATGAGGAGGCCGAGATGGTCGCCCACGTGCTCATCGATGCGCAGCACTACCACGGCCTCGGCCTCATCGGACGCGTGGCGGTGGCCCCCGAGCAGCGCGGCCGCGGATACGGCATCGCGCTCATGCGCGCGGTGGTCCGCCACGGCTTTGACGAGCTGGGGCTCCATCGCCTCCAGCTCACCGTGTACACGTTCAACGTGGCGGCCATCGCCACCTATCGCTCGGTGGGCTTCGTCGTCGAAGGGCTGGCGCGCGACTCGACCCGCGGCACGGCCGGCCGATGGGACGGTCTCACGATGAGCCTGCTCGAACCCGACTACCGCCATCCGCCCAGCTACGGCGTTGGCATCCGGATCGCCGGTCCGCGCGACGCCGCCTCGATCGCCGACCTGCTCACCCAGCTCGGCTACCCGCACGATCGCGGCCAGGCCGCCGCCCGGCTGCTGGCCTGGACCGCCGAGCCCCACGGCGAGGTTCTCATCGCCGAGGCCGACGGCGCGGTGGCGGGCTTTGCCGCGGTCCATCGCGTCCCGTGGTTCGAGCGCCCGGGGTCGTTTGCCCGCGTGGTGGCGTTGAGCGTCGACGCCGCGTCCCGCCGGGCCGGGGTCGGGCGCCGCCTCATGGCTGCCGTCGAGCGCTGGGCCGCGGCGCGCGGCTGCGCGGCCGTCGAGGTCACGAGCCTGCGCTCGCGCCACGACGCCCACGCCTTCTATGCCGCGCTGGGCTACGAGGACCGGTGCGCCGACTCGGGGTGGTTCAGGCGCGCGCTGGCTGCCGGCCCTGAAGCCTGACCCACACGGCCGTCAGCAGCGCCAGCCCCGCGGTGATGAGCAGGAGCGTGGCGTAGCCGGTCAGGTGCGCCGCCAGGGCGAGCAGGAACGGCACCGCAAACCCGACGTAGGTGAGCACGTAGAAGATCGCGGTCAGCCCGGCGAGCGCGTCGGGATGAGCCAGCCGCTGCACCTCGACGAGGCCGGCCACCAGGCAGAGCCCGTAGCCCATCCCCAGGACGATCGAGCTCGGCAGCAGCAGCCAGGTGCGGTGCGCATGGGCGGTGAAGGCGCTGAGGGCCAGGCCGGCCACCATGACACCCAGGCCGAGCGTGGCGGCGCGGTTGCCCGCGGCCTGCGCATCCAGGCGCCGGGCCACGGGCTGGATGAGCACTCCGGCCGTCGCCGCGACCATTGCCACCACGGCCGTGAGGGCGATGCCGTCGGTCGCGTGGGCGGCGCCCACGACGCTCGGCAGAAGCGCGAAGGCGACCGCCGGCGCGGCGAACACCCAGGGGGCCATCGGCGCCACCACCTTGACAAAGCGTGGGTGGCGCAGGCTCGGGAGCGCCCGCCCGATCGCCACGTGTGCGCCCCGGGTCACCGTCTCCGGGGCACCGGGGACCAGCGCCAGCACGGCCACCATGAGCAGGGCGTGGGGCAGGTACGGCACGACGCCGGGGTCCGGCGCCCACTGAGCGAGCACTCCGGACACGAGGGGTCCGGCGGCAAAGCCGACCGTCATCGCCATCGCGCCCCGCCGGGCGGCCGCGTGGTCGGTGGCGTCGCCGAAGGGCGGACGCGAGAGCTCGCGCAGCCACGCCGTCCCGGCGCCAAACGCCGCGCCACTGCCCAGGCCGGTGAGGAACCGGCCAACGAACAGAGGGGTCAGGGCGTGATCGGCGACGACCAGCGCCACCGTCCCCGCCAGCGACAGCACGGCGGAGGCCAGGATCACCGGGCGGCGCCCGCGGGCGTCAGACAGCGGCCCGGCGATGAGAAGTCCCGGGACCAGGCCAAGGGCGTAGACGCCGAACAGGGCCTCGAGGGTGCCGGTCGACACCCCCAGCTGCTGGCGGTAGACGAGGAGCATCGGGGTGAACTGGTTGGAGCCCCACGCGGCCCCGAACAGCGCCGCTCCCGCCCGCATCCACGCCGTTCGCTGGTCCACCCCGATCGCACTGTGTCTCACCTGCATCCGGGCCACGCTCACCTAGACCATCCCCTTTGCCGTCAAAAGTTCAATGACCGAACCGCTAACTCCGCGCAGCCTAGCAGCCGATGGGTTCAATTACCAGACCTGAGCTACACTGAGGCGCAGCGATGCTCGGAAAGGACTACGCCCGTCAGGACTGCTCGATCGCGGCCGCACTGGAGTCGGTGGGCGAGCGCTGGACCCTGTTGATCGTGCGCGACGCGTTCTACGGCGTGCGGCGCTTCAACGACTTCCAGGTCCATCTCGACATCCCCAAGGCGGTGCTGTCAGACCGGCTGAGCGGACTCGTCGACGACGGCGTCCTGGCGCGGGTGCCCGACCCGGCCCACGCCGGCCGTCATCTCTATGAGCTCACCGACGCCGGCCGGGAGCTCTGGCCGGTCATCCACGCCCTGCTCATATGGGGCGGCAAGCACCGCAAGCCCAACAGCCGGGTGTACCGGCACGTCGGGTGCACCACGCTGCTCAGCCCCAGCGGCGAGTGCCTGGAGTGTCATGTCACCCCGCCCCCGCAGGACATCGTCACCGAGCGCCGGCGCGGCTACCGGGCGACGCGTGACGACCCGGTGACCCAGGCGCTGCGGGCTCCCCGCCGGCTGCTGGAGCCGCTGGAGACCTGAGCGAGCCCGGGGGCAGCCGAGGGGTTCGCGGCGGGACGGAGCGAAGTCAACGGCGGGCTATGAAGGAGCGGCTGGGATGTTGGCGGCTGGCGCGGAGGGTCGTGGTCGATAGTGAAGGAAATAGCTGCAAGATCGACCACAACCCGGATGTAGGCACGGTCTTGGAGGAAAACCCGCTCCCAGACGGAGAATCTCCCGCGACCCCGCCCAGCGGCTCCGGACCTGTCCGGCCGCCTCTGACTCCTCCTTCGTTGCCCGCCGTTGACGTTCGCCGGTGGGCCGGCGGGACCGGGTCGCGCCGGGGGCTCAGCCCGCGGGCGGCTCGTCGCCGGTGGGCGTGACGCCCGCGGCCTCGACCATGAGGATCACCGAGCGGCGGGGCGCGCTCGTGCGGTGCATCACGGTGCGCGGCACGGTGTAGCTCTGGTGGCGCGAGAGGCGAACCGAGTCGCGGCCCTCGACGTCGATCACGAGCTCGCCGTCGAGGACCATGAAGAACTCGTCGGTGTCGTCGTGCTTGTGCCAGTGGAACTCGCCCTCGATCACGCCGAGGCGGATGACGGAGTCGTTGACCGAGGTGAGCGTCTGGTTGAACCACGGCTCGTGGGCCGCGGCCTCGGCGTCGATGTCGATGTGGGCCAGCTGGCCGAACTTGTCATCGAGGCGGATGTCGTAGTCGCCCTCGGAGAATCCGGTCTTCACTATCCACCTCCCGGAGTGGTTGTCAGAAGCTCGATGTAGCGCTGCGCCGAGCGCTCAAGGACCTGCTTGCCGTCGCTGCGGATCACCGGGCTCCACCAGCCGCCGTAGATGCGGTCGAAGTCGTACTCCGACAGCGCGCGCACGATCCCGCTCACCGCCGGCTCGGCCAGGGGCAGGCGGACCGGGGCGCTGTAGACGAACGAGACGCGGTCCTCGCCCGGGGTGACGAAGATGGTGTCCCCCACGAAGATGGCGCCACGGCCCTCGGCGCCCGGCGCCCAGTGGGCCACCGCGCTGCCCGGGAAGTGGCCGCCGCACTGGATGAGCGTGACGCCGGGCAGGACCTCCAGCGCGCCCGACCACGTGCGCACCGCCGGGTCGGGGCGCATCAGCCAGGCGGCGTCGACCTCGACGAGCAGGATCTCGGCGTCAAAAGCATGGCTCCACTCCACCGCCGCCCCGTACATGTGTGGGTGGCTGGAGCTCACCGCGTGCAGGCCCCCGGCCGCGCGCACCGCGTCGATCGCGGCGTCGTCGATGAACGGCGGCGGGTCCCACAGCAGATTGCCCTCGGCGGTCTGGACGAGCAGCCCCCGCTGCCCCACGCCCACGTCGGGCTCGCTTGCGACCCCGGTGAGCCCGGGCTCGACCTCGCGCACCACCGAGTGGTATCCGTCGGCGGCCAGCCGCGCCATCGTCGTCCACTGCTGTCCCGTGGGCGGAACCCACTGGCGCTCGTCCTCACAGAGGGGGCAGCGGTCCGGGGCGGCGTCGGCCGGCGGATAGTTGGCGCCGCAGGCGGGACAGATCCAGATCTCGGCGGAGCTCACGGGCTCCGTCAGACACTACCGAGCGGCGGCTCCGGGGCCGAGGCTGACCGAGCGCTGAAGTCCCTGAGCCAGGTGGCGAGCTCGTCGCCCGGGATCGGGCGGCTCATGACGTAGCCCTGGGCGATATCGCAGCCCAGCCCGCGCAGCCGTTCGAGCACGTCGGCGTCCTCGACGCCCTCGGCCACCACATCGAGGCCGAGGTTGCGCCCCAGGTCGATGGTGGAGCGCACGATGATCGCGTCCTCTTCGGAGGTGGCCATGTGTGAGACGAACGAGCGGTCGATCTTCAACTGGGAGATGGGCAGGCGACGCAGGTAGCCGAGCGACGTGTAGCCGGTGCCGAAGTCGTCGACGGCGATCCGCAGACCCATCGCGCCCAGGCGCTCGAGTACCCCGCGCATCCGGAACATGTCGGCGACGATCGCCGATTCGGTGATCTCGAGCTCGAGCCGCGCGGCGCCCACGTCCCACTTGGCCAGGAGCGCGGCGACCTGCTCGGGAAAGTCGAGGTCGATGAGATTCCGCGCGGAGACGTTGACCGCGACCGCCAGCGTGTGGCCCTGCTCGGTCCAGGCGCGGCACTGGCGAAGCGCCTCGTCAATCACGTAGAGGGTGAGGGGCCGGATGAGGCTCGTCTCCTGCGCGACGTCGATGAACTCGTGGGGGCCGACGAGCCCCCGCGTCGGGTGCTCCCAGCGCACGAGCGCCTCGACCGCCGAGACCGTCCCGGAGCGCAGCTCGAGCTTGGGCTGGTAGTACAGGACCAGTTCGCGCTCGTCGATGGCCCGCCGCAACTCGGAGATGAGCGAGAGCCGCTGGGGCTGGTGCGGGTCCTGGCCGCGGTCATACAGCTCCCAGCCGGAGTTGTCGCGCTTGGCCACGTACATCGCGATGTCGGCGCGCCGGATGAGGCCCTCGACGTCCTGCGCATGCTCGGGGTAGGTGGCGGCGCCGATGCTGGCCTCGATCTGCAGCGGCAGCCCGTCGAGCGAGAAAGGGGCGGCGAAGGCCGCATGGATGCGCCCGGCGGCCCCGGCGACGCCCTGGGGAGAGCCGTCATGGAGCAGGATCGCGAACTCGTCGCCGCCCAGGCGCGCGATCGCGTCCGCCCCCCGCAGCGTGGTGCGCAGCCGCCGCGCCGCCTCCACGAGGAGCTGATCGCCGCTGGCGTGCCCCAGCGTGTCGTTGATCTCCTTGAAGCGATCGAGGTCCATGACCAGCACGGCCACACCGCCGCCCTCGCGCTCGGCGCTGCGGATGACCTGCCGGACCCGATCCTGGAACAGAACGCGGTTGGGAAGCCCGGTAAGGGAATCGTGCAGCGCCTGGTGGCGGTTGAGCTCGGACTGCTGGCGGACCGCCTCCTCGGCGCGATCGCGGTCCTGCTCGGCCAGGACCTGGTCAGTGACGTCGAGCAGGACACCGTCGAGCCAGAGGCGCTCGCCCGCGTCGCTCAGGATGGCGCGGCCGCGCTCGGAGACCCAGCGCACGCTGCCGTCGGCGTGCAACACGCGGTACTGCAGCGCGTAGGGTGCTCCCACCTCCAGCGCCCGGTCGATCTCCTCGGCCACGTAGGGACGGTCATGCGGATGGATGATCGAGCCGTAGGTGCGGGTGGCGTTGTCGACGAAGTCGGCGGCGGGGTAGCCGCACAGCAGCTCGATGTAGTCGCTGATGAAGCGGATCGGCCAGTCGTCGCGGCACGCACACCGGTACACCGCGCCCGGGATGTTGGCGACGACGGCCCAGAACTGCTCCTCGATGATCTGCGCACGGGCGTTCGTGGCTGATTGCACAACCATGCCTTCGTGTTCGGCAGATTGGACCCAACCTGAAAGACCAGAACGTGGTACCCAGCGATTGGGTGGAGGCTGGGCTACCTGCAGCTGGGGTCCGGGTCGTAGGTGGCCGTCGACTGGGCCAGGGTCAGCGGGCCGCCGGATGGGATCAGCTGGATGTGGTTGACCTCGGTGTTGCCGGGGTTGTCGGACGGGTCAAACGGCCGGTAGAGCCCGTACTGGGCCAGCTGGGCCTCGGAGATCCGGGCCGCGCTCGAGCGCAGCAGGCTGTCGACGCCGATGTCCTCGGCCTGGCCCTTGGTATGCGGATCGTCGGCAAAGCCCCCGACGGCGACGCTGTGGGCCGGGGTGCGGTAACCGCTGATCCCGTAGATGACCACTCGCAGCGCCTTGGCCAGCTGGTCCAGGCGGGCGGTGAGCGCCGGAAGCTGGCCCACGCTCTGCACGGTGCCCGGGTCGGCGACGAAACCGGGACCCGAGGCCCGGACGACCGGGGCGGCGTCGGCGCTGGAGAGCGCGCCGCCACAGAGGTTGAGCTGCTTGAGCTCCTTCTTGACCTGCGCCAGTGACGGGGCGTGGGCGGTGGGGTCGCTCACGATCGCATCGCCCCCGGCCGAGGCCGCCGCGTGGGCGCCCGCAGTGGGCTCGATGGCCCGGGGATGGGCCTGAGGCAGGGCACTGACCGCCGCTGCGTCGGGCGCGGCGGAGTTGGCGCCCGGCTGCCCGCCGCCACACCCGGCCACGACGGCTGACACGACGAGCGCCGCGAGCAGCGAGCGGAGCGGCGTCGTCACGGCTGCGTTGCACATACCCGGATCCGTCCTGGCCCTCACCGCCCTCATCGTAGAAAGCGCGCCGTGTAGATGGTGCGGCTTGCTGGAGGTCATCCGCGAGCTCTAGGCCGTTCACGGAGCCCGAGCGCGAGGAGACGCGGCGGTTCCTGGCCCGGCTGCTGGCCGGCAACCGTGCCGGCTGAGCGCGGTGGCGCGCCATACTGTGAGGCGATGACGGCCTTTGACGAACCCGCGTCGGAGGCGGGCGTTCCCTTCTGGCGGCGGCCGTTGATCCGCTCCGGCCCTGACGACCGGACGTCGGACACGCTGCAGACGCCGGGAATGCGGCGCTACGCCGCGATCTCGGGGGGTCTGACCGGGTCACAGCACCTGTGGATGGGCGGCAACACCGTCGGACCCGGGCAGAAGTCGGCCGACCACCATCACGGGGAAGCCGACAGCGGGATCTACGTCGTCTCGGGCCACCCGCGCTTCGTGTTCCTGGTCGACGGCTCCGAGCAGCAGATCGACGCGGGGCCCGGGGACTTCATCTATGTCCCGGCCTGGGTGCCCCACCGCGAGGAGAATCCGTCCGAGGACGAGGACGCCGTGGTGGTGCTGGCCCGCAGCACGCCGGAGGAGATCGTGGTCAACCTGCCCAGCCTGTGGGCGGTGGACGGGATCCCCGGCGCGTCTGAGTAGGGCGTGAGGTAGGCCGCCGGGGAATCTGAGGTAGGAGCGGCGCAAAGACCGGGCGCGCGCCCGATGTGCGGACCGGGGGCTTAGACGCATGCTTGACGGCATGCTCGCCACCACCTCATCCCACCACCACCGCCTCCCCGGGGGCCGCCCCTTCCACCTCATCCTGCTGGCCCTGGCCACCTCGGCCCTGGGCGATTGGATGTACAACGTCGCGCTGCTGGCCCTCGTGTTCGGCCGCACCGGCTCGGCCACCTGGGTCGCGCTCACCACGGCCGCCCGCGTCCTGCCCGTCGTCGTGGTCGGGCCGCTGGGCGGCGTCCTCGCCGACCGCTACGACCGCCGGGCGCTGATGGTGGGCGCCGACGTCGCGCGCACGGTGCTCATGGTGGGGCTGGCCGTCGTGGCCGCGGCCGGGCTGCCGATCCTGCTCGCCCCGGTGCTGGCCGCTCTGGCCACCGCCGCCAGCACGGTCACGTCGCCGTCGGTGGCGGCGAGCACCGCCCGGCTGGTCGCCGATGACGAGCTGCAGCGAGCCAACGCGATGCGCGCCGCAATCGGGCAGGGCGCGGTGGTGGCCGGACCGGCGCTGGGCGCCGTGGTGCTGGCGCTGGCCGACCCGGCGACGGCGATCCTCCTCAACGGCGCGACCTTTGGGGTCTCCGCCGCCGCCGTCCTGGCCATCGGCCGCCACGAGGCCTTCCGGCCCCGCACCCGCGGCCGGGGCGAGACGCCGAGCTTCCGCGCTGAACTGCTCGACGGCGCGCGGGCGCTGCGCGGGGCCCCGAGCGCCGTCCGGCTGGTGGCGGCCGACGTGCTGTGCAGCGGCGTGTACGGGCTTCTCACCGTGCTGCTGGTGATGGTCGGCCGTCAGGCCGGCGCCGGCGACGGGAGCTACGGGATCCTGCTGGGCGGCTTTGGCGCCGGCGGTCTGGTGGGGGCGGCGATCATGAGCCGCGCCGGCGCGCCGGCGACGTGGCGGCGCACGCTGGCGGTGGCGCTGCTGCTGGTGGCGACCTCCGTGGCGGCGCTGGGGCAGAGCACCAGCATCGCCCAGGCCCTGGTCCTGGCCGTGCTGGGCGGGGGCGGCATGATCGTCGGCGAGGTCCTGTCCGAGACGGCGCTGCCCCGCATGCTCGACGACGAGGTCCTCGGCCGCGCCTACGGCCTGGCCCTGCCGGTGTCACTGAGCGGGATCGTGGTCGGCTCGCTGGTGGCCGGCCCGCTGGTCTCGCTGCTCGGGCTCCACGGCGCCTTCGCCGCCGCCGGCGGGTTCGTGGCCCTCAGCGCGGCCGTGCTGCTGCGCCGCCCCCTGATGATTGCCCCGGCCCCCGCTCCGGTGGCGCCGGCCCACTAACCGGCTGGCGGCCCGGGTGCGCCGGTAGCGGCAGCCTCGGCGGCGCCGAGCGCGTCCCCCGGAGGCGCCTGCGCCGCCCACTCGCGCAGGCGGAAGCGCTGCACCTTGCCGGTGAGCGTCCGCGGCAGGTCATCGACGAAGTGCACCTGGTGGGGATACTCGTAGCGGCGCATGCGCGCCTTGCACCAGGCACGCAGCTCGTCGGCCAGGGCGTCGTCGCCGGGGGCGTCGCCGGCGCACTGGACGTAGGCGGCGATGCGGCTGGCGTCGTCGATGCGCACGCCCACCACCCCGACGCCGGCCACGCGCGGGTGCTCCATGAGGGCGTGCTCCATGTCCACGGGCGACACCCACAGACCGCCGACCTTGAGCATGTCGTCGACGCGGCCCACGTAGGCGTAGGTGCCGTCCGCGGTGCGCTCGTAGCGATCGCCGGTGGCGAACCAGTCGCCCAGCATCGAGGCCTTGGTCTTCTCGTGCTGGTGCCAGTAGAAGGACGCGCACGAGTCGCCCCGCACGAACAGAGCGCCGATGCCCGGCCCCTCCACGGTCGCGCCCTCGTCGTCGAGGAGCTTGAGCTCGTAGCCCGGGACGGGCCGGCCCGTGGTGCCGGGCCGCACGTCCCCGGGGCGGTTGGAGCAGTAGATGTGCAGCATCTCGGTCGAGCCGATCCCGTCGACGATGTCGATGCCGAAGCGCTCGCGCCAGCGCTTGATCGTGGTGGGGGGCAGCGGCTCGGCGGCCGACACGCAGAAGCGGACCGACTCCAGGGCGCCGTCAGCGTCGGGGTCACGCGCCAGCAGCCCGAACAGCGCCGGCACGCTGAAGAACACCGACGGCCGGTGGCGGCGCAGCGTCTGGAGGATCGCCGGCGGCTTGGGCGGCCCCGACATCAGCACCGACGTGCCGCCGAACCACAGCGGGAAGGTCAGCCCGTTGCCCAGGCCGTAGGCGTGAAACAGCTTGGTGGTGGAGAAGTGGATGTCGTCGGGCCCGAGCCCCAGGACCTCGCCCGCGTACCGCTCGCAGGTCACGCCGATGTCGTGCTGGAGGTGCACGACACCCTTGGGCTTGCCCGTGGAGCCCGAGCTGTAGAGCCAGAAGGCCATGTCGTCGCGATGGGTGGGGACGGCGTCCAGCTCGTCGGACTGGGCCGCCATGGCCGCGTCGAGCTCGGTCACCCCGGCATCGTCGCGTCCGCGGACCAGCCAGCGCACCGGCCGCTCGCCCAGCGCGCCGCGCAGCCGGTCCAGCACACCCGCATCGGTGACCACCACCTCGGCGTAGGAGTCATCGACGAAGTGGCGGAAGTTGTCGTCCTTGTCGAGGTGGCTGACCGGGACCGGCACGGCGCCGATCCGGATGGCGCCCAGGAAGGCGATCGGGAATACCGTGGTGTCGTCGAGCACGAGCAGCACGCGCTGCTCGCGGCGCACGCCGAGCTCGTGCAGCAGGTGGCCCGCGCGGTTGACCTGGCGGCGCAGCTCCTCGTAGCTGAGGGTGGCGTCAGGGGCGATGAACGCGGTCGCGTCCCCCCGGCCGGCGCTCACCTGGCGCGCCACCACGTCACTGACGTTGGTCTGCTCTTGAGCGGTCCCCATCTCTCCTCCTCTCCGATCGCGGGCGCTCCTTAGGCCGCCCGCTCCTCCATCGGCTCGAGCTCTCCCTCCAACTGCGCGAAGAAGTCCATCGCCCGCTCCCGCCAGCGCTCGTGCCGGCCGTGGAACAACTCCTGGGCACGCTGGCGCGGCCACCCGTCCGGCAGCAGCGCGGCGGGCAGGTCCGGGTCCAGGAAGGGGAACCGGCGCCACGCGTGCACGAGCAGCGTCTGCTGGCGAAAGCACGCCTCCGGCCCCGGCGCCCGCACGCGGGCGAAGTCATCGATGAACGTCTCGTAGTGGGTGCGGACGGCCGCGAGGTCCCAGGCGTCGGCGACGAGCGACTCCGGGTCCCCCATGCTCCCCAGCTCGGCCACGAACGAGCGTGCCTCCGCCGCCGGCGCGTCGTTGATGGCGGCGGCCAGCTCGTCCTCGCGCTCGACGTGGGGCGTGAGCCACACCCCGCCTCCCAACGACCCCAGACCCGTCCAGGCCAAGCGCGTGCGCAGCTGGTGGCGGACGGCGCGGCGCTCCTCGGGAACGCGGAGCACGACCACCAGCCAGCGGCCGTCCCATGGCCACGGCTGCCCGAAGGAGTAGATGCGCTCGGCGCCGGTGCGCAGCAGCTCAGCGGTGCGGGCGCCCAGTGTCATCCGCGCCCGCCGGCCGCGGCGCTCGGCGATCAGCCAGCCGTCGCGGGTGCTGCGCGCCAGCGCCTGGCGCGCCGCCTGCTGGGTGTAGCCGAGCGAGACCAGCGCGGCGACGAGCGTCTCCTGCCACACGCCGTCGGGCCGGCGCAGGACGTATTCGCCCAGCATGGTGAGCAGCAGCGACCGCGCGGCCGGGGCGCCGACTGAGCGCCGTCTCAGCTGCTCGTCGATGTCGGGCCCTCCGGCGCGTCGAACTCCGAGCGCAGCGCCTCGAAGTGGGTATTGCAGCTGCGGCAGCGCAGCTGGCGGGTGATGAGCTGCCCGCCCCAGGCCGAGACGACCTCGATCTCGGGCGAGTCGCAGAACGGGCACGTGAGGGGGCTCACCGTCATCGCCGGGTGTGCTCGTCCCAGTCAGACCAGCCCGAGGGGTCGGCGAGCGTGGCCTGCGCGCCCGCGGCGCCCAGTCGCGCCACCAGCCAGTCGCGTACGGGGACGCGGATCGCGTCAGGCCCGTCGCTCACCATCCCCTCGGCCACCGCAGCGCGGTAGCCGGGGTGGTCGGCGGGTCCCGGCCAGCGGGCCGCCTGCGCCCACATCTCCTCGATGCGGCGCAGCAGCAGGTCGCGGTCGGCGCCGCCGGTGGCGCAGAGGCGCTTGAGCCAGGCCTCGGCGTGGACGCGGTGGGCGCCCTCCTCCTGCAGGATCTTGCGCGCGCGCTGAGCCAGAGGCTCCAGCGCGCTGTCACGGGCGCTGGCCACCCAGGTGGTGAGGATCCCGTCGACGACGAGGTTGGCCGCGATGACCGAGGCCCAGTCGGGCAGCTCGGTGGCGATGATGGCCAGGGGATGGCCGGCGTCCAGGCCCTCGTCGGAGCGCTGCACGCCGAGCTTGGCCAGCACGGGGTAGGTGGAGCGGGCGTGGCCCAGCTCGTCCTGGGCCATCGCCGCGGCGGCGACCGCGGATTCGATCGTCGGCGCGCTCACCGCCCATTCGCCGTAGCGGCGGCCCAGCGCGCTCTTGTTGTCGGCCAGCGAGCCGATGAGGGAGATCATCGTGGCCGTGGCGGGGCTGGCAACGGTGCCGGTGCCTTCGGTGCTGGTGGGATCGGTGCCGGTGCTCACGCGCGGATCGCCTCCCGGATCTCGGTGCGCGGGACGAGGATCATGTGCACCCACGGCT
>Ga0070714_100000718_pt1 | contig 23489 bp, 20 predicted proteins | sample LARL83metaG_FD_65450 | JGI IMG/M metagenome (GOLD analysis project Ga0070714, IMG submission 65450) | Corn, switchgrass and miscanthus rhizosphere microbial communities from Kellogg Biological Station, Michigan, USA - LAR L8-3 metaG | ecosystem: Host-associated > Plants > Roots > Rhizosphere ... | reverse complement strand
TCGTCGGGATCGACGCGTCGGAGCCGATGCTCGCGCTGGCGCGGGAGCGCGCCCCGGCGGCGCGCTTCGTGCGGGCCTCGCTGCACGACGCCGAGCTGCCCGCCTGCGCGGCCGTCACGGCGATCGGCGAGTGCGTCAACTACGGCGGCCCGCCGAGCCTCGAGCCGCTGCTGCGCGACGTGCACACCGCGCTCGAGCCGGGCGGACTGCTCGTCTTCGACGCCGCCGCGCCGGGGCGCGAGCCGCAGGGCTCGCGTCGCTCCCGCCACGAGGGCGAGCGCTGGGTGATGCGCGTCGAGGCGCACGAGGACCGCGAGGCGAGCACGCTCACGCGCCGCATCGCGCTCGTGCGCGACGGCCGCGCGAGCGAGGAGCTGCACGTGCTGCGGCTCTACGAGCCGGCCGACGTGCTCGAGTGGCTGGAGGCCGCCGGCTTCAGCGCGACGCGCCACCCGTCCTACGGCGCGGCACGCGGCCTGCCGGGCGTGCATGTCTACGTCGCGACGCGCATGCAGCGGTAGTAGGGCTTGACGCGGCGATTGACGTAGGCGCCGATCGAGTCGGCGCGCAGCAGCAGCTCGTAGGCGCGCTGCGGGACGCCGAGGTAGCGGTAGACCGCGCCGCCCGCGTACTCGATCTCCAGCGTGCGGCGGACGGCGTCGTAGCCGACGCTCTCGACCGCGCTCGAGTCCACGTGCAGGCGGTGCACGCCACCGGTGATACCCGCTATCGGTGGTCCGCCGCGCCGTTCGGCCGGGGACTGGCGTCGGGCAGCAGGAGCAGCGCGCCGATCAGGAAGCAGAGCGCGCCGGCCGCCGTGCCGCCGTTCGCGACGTGCGCGCTGACGGGCTCGTTCGTCGCGGGCTGGATCAGCGAGGCGAGCGCGGCGAGGCCGAAGAAGGCCGAGCCGAGCAGGTTGAGCGCGTTGACCCACCAGCCGCGCACGCGCGGTCTGAACGCGAGCCACGCGCGCGACCCGTTCGCGAACGCGAGCGCGCTCGCGAGCAGGAAGCATGCCGAGCCGATCACGTCCGGCGTCCAGACGCGGAGGTTGGCCTGGTGGGCGGTCAGGGTCGTGTCGAGCGCGTTGTAGGTGTTGACGTTGAACAGCACCGTCCCGGCGAGCTGCACGAGCGTCGCGAGCGCGTCGACGTGCGCGTGCGGCCAGCGCGCGGGGTGGCGCAGCCGCAGACGGCCGTGCTCGCGCAGCGTCCGGCCGTGGGCGGCGGAGCGCACCGCCAGCCAGTGCTGCACATAGGCGGCGCCCGTGAAGAAGATCGAGCCGGCGAAGAAGGTCGCGCCGATCCCCGGCCGCGGCGTCGCGGACCACTGCGAGGCGAGCGCGGCGAGCAGGAAGCACGTCGAGCCGATCGCGAACAGCACGGCGATCCACCACAGCGGCGTGCGATCCCAGCGCGAGCGGCGGCGGGCGAGCGCACCTCCGCCGCCGCTCGCCACGCGCGTGGCGAGGTGCTCGTGGTGTCGATGCGCGCCCGGCGGCGTGCTCATCGCGCTCGATCGTCGCAGCCGCCGCTGAGCGTCTGTGCGCCCGGCCGCGGATCGTGCCAACCGCGATCTTGTACACTTGTACGTGATGACGAACGGCTCCGACGACGCCCGGCGGGAGTGGGACGCGCCCGCCTACGACACGCTCAACGCGCCGATGACCGTGCGCGGCAACGACACCGTCGCGCGCCTGGAGCTGCGCGGCGGGGAGACCGTGCTCGACGCCGGCTGCGGCACCGGCGAGGTGACCGCGACGCTGCTCGAGCGCCTGCCGCGCGGCCGCGTCGTCGCGCTCGACGGCTCGCGCCGGATGCTCGACGCCGCGCGCGAGCGCTTCGCCGGCGATCCGCGCGTCGCGTTCGTGCACGCCGACCTGGAGCGGCCGCTGCCGCTCGCCGAGCCGGTCGACGCGATCGTCTCGACCTCGACCTTCCACTGGGTGCGCGACCACGCCGCGCTCTTCCGCCACCTCGCGGCGGCGCTGGCGCCGGGCGGCCAGCTCGTCGTCGACTGCGGCGGGGCGGGCAACATCCCGGTCGTGCTGGAGACGCTGCGCGAGCTGGGCTGCACGGAGCACCCGTGGACGTACGCCGGCGCCGACGAGACGGAGGCGCGGCTGCGCGCGGCCGGCTTCGACCGCGTCGAGGTGCGCCTCAGGCCGCGCGTCTCGCGCCACGGGCGGGCGGAGCTGGAGCGCTTCCTGACGAGCGTCGTGCTGCGCACGTTCGTGCTGGAGCTGGGCGAGCGAGAGGGCGCGTCGCTCGTGCGCACGGTCGCCGACCGCCTGCCCGACGGCGAGCTGCACTGGGTGCGGCTGGAGATCGTCGCCCGCCTCAGCGACGCGGGCGCGGCGACTCCAGCATGAGCGTGGCGCGCTCGACGTAGGGCACCGAGCCGATGATCGTGCGCGTCGCGCTCGCGTTCGCGAGCGTGCGGCGGACGATCAGCTTCGTGTGCGGCTCCAGCCACGTGAACGTCGTGCCGGCGCCGACGGTCACGCCGCTCACGCGCGTCGTCGTGCGGATCAGGACGGCGCGCACCGGCATGCCGTCGAGCGCGAGCATGCGCGCTCCCAGGACGACGCCGCTGTCGGTCGTCGTCGTGTCGCTGATCGCGCAGGTGCTCGTCCAGGTCGCGCCGGTCGCCAGGCGCGCCGGCAGGTACGTCGAGCCGGGCGTGCACGCGTACGTGCGGCGGTCGAGGTGGCCGGCGAACTCGTGGCTCTCGCTCTCGTCGAGCAGCCGCCAGCTTCCGTCCGGCCGGCGGCAGGCGAGGATCGCGTCCTCGCGCGTGGCGAGCACCTCCCAGCGGATCCGCAGGCAGGCGGTCGCGGCCGTCGAGACGGTCATCGTCGTGCGCGGCGGGTAGGCGTGGCGTCGGGTGCCGAGCGCGTGGCTGACCTCGAAGCCGCCCGTCGCGTAGACGTAGACGCCAGGCGCCGGCGCACGGCCGCGCAGCGCGGACGGCAGGCTGCGCTCGGCGGGCGGCAGCGCGCGCAGGCGCGCGAGCGCCTGCTTGACCGACGCGGGCGTCGAGGACTCGCGCGTGAGCGCGTGGAAGGCCGCGTAGCCGCCGAGCGCCACGACCAGCACGCACGCGCCGCCGACCGCCGCCGTGCGCCTCACAGCGTCAGCACCCGCTCGCCCGGCAGCGTCGCGGCGCGCGTCACCAGCTCCGCCGTCAGCAGCGCGCTCAGCAGCTGCACGAGCAGCAGCGTCAGCAGCACGGTGAGCTGCACGCGCGCGGCGGTCGCGGGGGAGGCGCCGCCGAGCACGAGGCCGACGAACGTGCCCGGCAGCGTGACGAGGCCGGCGCTGCGCGTCTGGTCGATCAGCGGCACGAGCGCGGCGGTGATCGCGCGTCGGCAGAGGGGGGCGAGCGCGTCGCGCGCGCGGTCGCCGAGCGCGAGCCGCGCCTCGATCTCGTCGATCCCCTCGGCGAGCCCCTCGACGAGCCGGCGGCCGGTGAGCGTGGTGGAGAGCATCGCTCCGCCGATCAGGATCCCGGCCGTCGGGATCGTCGCGCGCGGCGTGGCGGCGAACGCGCCGACGGCGAGCAGCACGCCGACCGCCGCGATCGCCGGCAGCGCGATCGCCGCGACCGCGATCCGCCGCGCGCCCGGCAGCGCGCGGATGCGCGAGCCGGCCGTCAGCGAGGCGGTCGCCACCATCACGGCGACGAACGCGATCGCGAGCGCCGGCACGCGGAAGACGAGCGCGATCAATGCGCCGACGACCGCGAGCTGGACGGCGGCGCGCAGCGAGGCGAGCAGCAGCGCGCGGCTGAGGTGCAGCCGCTGGCGGTAGGCGAGCGCGGCGGCGGCGAGCGCGAACGCGGCGCTCGCGAGGAGCTGGGTGAGCGGCTGGCTCACGCGAGCAGCTCCGCGGGCGAGCCGATCGTGGCGGCGCCGTCGCGCAGCGCGACGACCTGGTCCGCGATCTCCGCGGCGAACGGCAGGTCGTGCGTGGCGATCACGATCCCCAGGCCGGCGCGCGCGAGCGCCGCGAGCGTCGCGCCGACGTGGCGTGCGACGGCGGCGTCGAGCGCGGCGGTCGGCTCGTCGAGCAGCAGCAGCTCGGGCTCGCGCGTGAGCGCCCGGGCGAGCGCGACCCGCGCGCGCTCACCGCCCGACAACTCGCCCGCGGGGCGATCGAGGAAGGCGGCGTCGAGGCCGGCGTCGGCGAGCGCGCGCGTCAGGCGCGGCTGCTCGGCCGCGGCGGCGGGGTCGAGCCCGTATGCGAGGTTCTCGCGCACGCTGCCGGGCAGCATCGTCGGCGTCTGCCCGACGAGCCCGGCGCGGCGGCGCAGCGCGCACGGATCCAGCGCGCCGATCTCCTCGCCGTCGAGCGCGACGCTGCCGGCCTCCGGCACGAGCAGGCGGTTGAGGCAGCGCAGCAGCGTGCTCTTGCCGGCGCCCGATGGGCCGACCAGCGCGGTGACCGCGCCCTTCGGCGCGTCGAAGCTGACGTCGCGCAGCACGACCCGCTCGCCGCGCGCGAGGCGCACGCCGCGGACGGCGATGCCGTCGATGCGGTCGGCGCGAGCGTCGTCGTGCGGCACCGCGCCACGGTAACGCGTGGGTCAGCCGTCCACGAGCAGTCCGCGCATCGGGCCGATCAGGCGCTTCGCGCGGCGCGAGACGGCGGGCAGCTCCATCAGCCGGTGGGTGCGCGCCAGGCCGGCGCGGTGCAGGCGCAGCTGCTCGCGGGCGATCGGGCGCCAGAGCCGGTCGATCACGATGGTCGGATCGCCGGCGACCTGCTCGACGGGCAGCTCGAGGTGCTCGGACCACAGCTCCAGGCGCGTGCGGCGCGCCAGCTCGGCGTCCCGCGTGAGGACGTTCATCTCGGTGTCGTTGAAGAGCGAGTGCTCGTTGAGGTTCGCCGAGCCGATCGTCAGCCAGCGGTCGTCGACGATCCCGACCTTCGCATGCACGTAGAGCCGGTACGTGCGCCCGCCGCTGTGGCAGCTGATCGTCGTCGCGAGCAGACGCCCGCTGTCGCCGGCCGCCTCGACGAGCCGGCCGAGCTGCCCGCGCGTCGTGTCGGCGCCGTTGTTGGGCCGCGCCGGCAGCACGAGCAGCAGGCGGAAGTCGGGGTTCGGCGGGCGGCGCAGCTTGTCCGCGAGCAGGTCGACGACCTCGGTCGACCACAGGAACTGGTTCTCCAGATAGATCAGCCGCTGCGCCGCGCGCAGCCCGCGCATGTACGCCTCGAGGATGCGCAGCTCGCCGCGCGGCGCAAACGCGTAGGTGCCGTCGGGGACGGTGCGCAGCACCTGGACCTCCGTCTCGCCGCGCGGCGGCTGTTGGGCCGCTGGCGGGAGCGGCTCGCGCGCGACCTCCCGCCAGCGGGCGCGGAAGTGCTCCGCGACGTCGGCGACCGCCGGGCCGCGCAGCCGGGTGGCGGCGTCGTGCCAGCCGAGGCGGCCGTCGACCGGATGCGCACGGCTGTCCCAGCGGTCGCCGGCGAGCGTGGTGAGGTCGATCCCGCCGACGAATGCGACCTCGTCGTCCACGATCACGAGCTTCTCGTGGTGGCAGTGCAGCGTGCGCTCGCGCGCGTCGAGCGCACAGCGGACCCTCGTGCCCCGCGTGAGCTGGTCGCGCGTGCGCTTGACGTCGGCGCGCGTCGGGTCGAACACCGGCAGCGGCGGGCCGGCCCACAGCAGCACGCGCACCGGGATCCGCTCGGCCGTCGCGGCGAGCAGCTCGCGCAGCGTCACGGTGGGGCGCTCGCCGTCGCGCGCGATCGCGAACGACGGCGTGACGTGCCAGCCGGCGATGTGGACCTGCGTGCGCGCCCGCTCGATCGCCTCGTGGATCGCGGAGATCGCGCGCTCGCCGTCGATCAGCACGTCGAGCGCGTTGCCGGCGCGCGGCGGCGGGTCGCCGGCGGCCCACAGGCCGTCGCCGTCGGCCGGGTCGGGATCGAGCGCGCGCGCGTGGCCGAGCTTGGCGAGCCGCCGGCGGTGGTGGTCTCTGACCGCGCGCTCGAGGCGTTGCCCGACGACGCGATCCACCCGCGCGATCGCGTCGGGCAGCAGCATCTGGCGGGGATACCCGCGACGGCGTCAGACGATGAGCGCGGCCTGCTCGCGCTCCACGCGCGAGCCGTCGCGGCCCTTGACGACGCGCAGGCGCGCCGGGATGCGCTGGCGCAGCTCGCCGACGTGGGAGACGATCCCGACGCTGCGGCCGCCCTCGCGCAGCGCGTCGAGCACGTCGAGCACCTCGTCGAGCGTGCGCTCGTCGAGCGAGCCGAAGCCCTCGTCGACGAACAGCGTCTCCAGGCGCGAGCCGCCGGCCTCCGCGGCGACGACGTCGGCGAGGCCGAGCGCGAGCGCGAGGCTCGCGAGGAACGTCTCGCCGCCCGACAGCGTCGCCGGCGGGCGCTCGCGGCCGGTCCAGCCGTCGACGACGCGCAGCTCGAGGCCGGAGCGGCCGTTGCCGCGGCGCAGCTCGTCGGTGTGGACCAGCCGGTAGCGGCCGTTCGACATCCGCTCCAGGCGCACGGTCGCGGCTGCGGCGACCTCCTCCAGTCGTGCGGCGAGGACGTAGGCGGAGAGGCGCATGCGCAGGCGGTTGGCCGGGGCGGTGCCGTCGACGAGGCCGGCAAGCTCTCTGACGAGGCGTTCGCGCTCCTCCACGGGCGCGAGCGCCGCCAGCAGGGCGTCCAGCTCCGCGGCGAGGCGTATGAGCTTGGCGAGCCGCTGCTCGGCGAGCGCGAGGCGGCTGGCGGCCCGCTCGTCGGCCTCGACGGCGGCTCTGGCCTGGGCTTCGAGGGCGGGCAGGTCGAGCGGCTCGCTCGCTGCCGCATCGAGCAGCTCGGCGTCCTGCGCCCGCGCTCGGCGCTCGGCGAGCCCGCTGTCGTAGGCGGCGATGCGCTCGGCGAGCGCGGCCATCGCGTCGTCGGGGAGCAGCGCGGCGCGGGCCGCCTCGGCAGCGGGGAAGCCGGCCTCGCGCGCGGCGGCCTCCTGCTCGCCTGCCTCGGCCTCGGCACGCAGCGCCTGCGCGCGGTCGGCGACCGAGGGTGCCTCGCCGCGGGCCTGCTCGACGCGCGCGCGGTCGGCGCTGAGCGCGGCGAGGCGCTCGGCGTGCGTCGCGCGGGCGGCGGCCTCGGCCTGTGCGGCCTCGCCGCGAGCCTGCTCGTGCGCGGCGACCTGGGCGGCGAGCGCCGCGAGCGCGCGCTCGGCGCCGGCGAGCTTGGCGGCGGCGGCATGTGCCGCGCTCAGCTCGGCCTCGCGCCGCTCGGCGGTGGCTGCGAGCGCGTCGGCCGGCTCCGCGCCCGCGACGGCTCGGGCGGCGGCCACAGACGCCTCGATCCGCGCGACCTCCTGCTCCGCGCCCGCACGCTGCGCGGCCGCCTGCTCGTGCGCCGCCTGCGCGGCCCGCTCGCGGTCGGCGAGCGGCGCCTTCGCGGGGCGGGCATCGAGGGGGGCAAGCTCGGTCGGCGGCGTCGCGTGCGCGGGCGCCGGGTGCTCGGTCGCGCCGCAGACGGCGCAGGGCTCGCCGGGTCGCAGGCCGGCCGCCAGCTCGGCGGCCATCCCGGCGAGCCGCTGCTCGCGCAGGTCGAGCCAGGCGGCGTGAGCCTGCTGCTCGGCGTCGACCGCCTGTGCGCGGCGCTCGCGCGCGCCGTCCAGCTCGGCCGCGAGGCGGTCGCGCTCGGCGGCCTTGGCTGCTCTCGTGCGGGCCGTCTGCGCCTCGGCCGCCAGGCGCCCCGCTCGCTCGGCGGCCGCGCGCGCCGCCGTCAGGTCGGCGTCGAGGGAGGCGCGCCGATCGGCTGCTTCGTCGAGCGCCGCGGCCGCCGCCTGAGACCGGGCCGCCGCCTCGTCCGCCTGTGCGGCCAGGCGCGCCAGCTCCGCGTCGACCGCCGCCAGCCGCGCCTCGACCGCCACCAGCGCGTCGAGCGCCCCGGCCTCGCCCCGCGCCTCGGCCGCCCGCGTCCGCAGCGCGGGCGGCGAGCTGTGCGCCTCAGGGGGTCGTGCAGGCCCCCTGAGGGGCACAGCTTCGGCCAGGAGCGCCGCCAGCGGCGCGGCGCGGCGGGCGGCGGCGAGCGCGATCTCGGCGGCGTCGCGCTCGGGGCGCTTGGCCTCCCAGCGGGCCAGCTCCTCGACGGCGGCCGTGCGGCGGGCGCGGCGCTCGGCCAGCTCGCGGGCGGCGGCGAGGGCGGCCTCGGCCTCGGTGCGTGCGGCGGCCGCGGCGGCGCGGGCGACGGCGGCGCCGACGTGCTCGGCCTCGGCGCGCACGCCGAGGCCGACGACCCACTCGGCGTACAGCTGCGGGTCCTCGGGCGCCTGCTCGTCGGCGACCTCGGCGACGACGGCGATCAGCCGGCGCACGTCCTCGCGCGCGGCGTGCAGCTCGCCCCACGCGGCCTTGCGGCGGTCGCCGAGCCAGTGCTCGACGCGCGTGAAGCGGTCGGTGCCGAAGAGGCGCTCGAGGACGGCCTGGCGCTCGCCGCTGTCCGCGCGCAGGAAGGTGGCGAACTCGCCCTGCGGCAGCAGCACGACCTGGCAGAACTGCTCGCACGACATGCCGAGCAGCGCGTCCAGCTCGTGCTTGGCCTCCTCGGGCCGCGCCGCGAGCACAGTCCACTCGCCGGACGCGGGATCCAGCTCCTCCACGGTGCACGCGTGGCCCTCTCTCGTCGTGCCCTCGCCGCGCAGCTTCGGGCGCTCCTGCGGCGGGCGGCGGACCACGCGCAGCCGCCGCTCGCGCAGCGTGACCTCCAGCTCGACCTCGGTGCGCACGGCCGCGTCGGCGTGGTCGGAGCGCAGGCGGGCGTCGCGTCCACGCGAGCCGGGAACCTGTCCGTAGAGCGCGAAGCACACGGCGTCCAGGAGGGTCGTCTTGCCGGCGCCGGTGTCGCCGTGCAGCAGGAACAGGCCCGACTCGCTCAGCGCGTCGAAGTCGACCGCCTGCTCGCCGGCGAACGCCTGGAAGGCGGTGAGGCGCAGGCGGTGCAGGCGCACGGCGCTAGGCCGCCAGCTCGGCCACCCGCCGCGCGGTCAGCGCGTCGCGCAGCAGCGCCAGCTCGTCGTCGTCCGCCGCGCGCCCGCGCGTGTCGGCGACGAAGCGTTGCACCAGCTCGTCGTCGTCCAGTCCGCGCAGGCGCTGGTAGGAGTCCTCGGGCCGTGCGCCGGCGCCCTGCGGGTCGAACGCGAGCGCGACGGCGTGCGGGAAGCGCCGACGCAGGCGCTCCATCGCGTCGGCGGGGCGGACCGGGTCGGTCAGCGTCGCCTGCACCCAGGCGTCCTCGCGGTCCGCCAGACGCGGGTCGGCGAGCAGCTCGTCGAGCGTGCCGCGCAGCGCCGCCAGCGCGCGCGGGACCGGGCACGCCGCCAGCTCCACGAACGGCAGCGCGCCGGCCGTCGCCTCCACCACCGCGACCGACTTCGCCTGGCCCGCCTCCGAGAACGAGAACGCGAGCGGCGAGCCGGCGTAGCGGCCCGCGCCGCCGCCGACGACCTGCGGGCCGTGCAGGTGGCCGAGCGCGACGTAGTCGGCGCCGTCGAACGCGGAGGGCGGCACGCTCGCCGCGCCGCCGACCGCGAGGTCGCGTTCGCTCTCGCTCGGTGCGCCGCCCGCGACGAACGCGTGCGCCATCACCGCGACCGGACCGGAGCGCGAGGCGGCGTCCGCGCGCACGTGCGCCATCGCCGCGCACACCGCCGCCGCATGCGTGCGCTCCTCGACGCCCAGCGGCTCGCGCACGAGGTCCGGCTCCAGGTAGGGGATCGGATAGACCCAGCCGTCGGCGAGGGGGACGGGCGCGGCGAGGGGCGCGGTCGACACGTGCAGGCCCGCACGCGCGAGCAGCTCGGCGCCGAAGCCGAGCCGCGCCGCGGAGTCGTGGTTGCCGGAGATCACCACGACCGGCGCGTGCTCGGCGAGCCGCGCGAGCGCCTCGCTCGCGAGCCGCACCGCGTCGACCGGCGGCAGCGCGCGGTCGTACAGGTCGCCGGCGATCAGGATCCCGTCGACCCGCTGCTCGCGCGCGAGGTCCACGAGGAAGTCGACGAACGCGGCCTGCGCGCCCAGGAGGTCCTCGCCGTGGAAGGCGCGGCCGAGGTGCCAGTCGGCGGTGTGCAGCAGGCGCATGACCCAGAGGGTCGCCCGCGCGCCGGACGGATCGCGCGGCTCCGCACCGCCGTGCGGAGCCGCGTCAGCGCGATCAGGGGTGCCCGGGCGGCGGGCCGCCCCACGGCGGCGGGCCGCCGGGGCCGCCGCGCAAGCCGAAGCGCATGCCCATGCGCGGCCCTCTGCCGTTCACGACGTCGGCGATCCGCTGCTGGAGGCCTCTGAGGATCGCGTCGTGCTGCGCCTGCGTGACGCGTCTGCTCGCGAGCGCTCTGTCCAGCTCCGCCTCGGCCGCGTCGAGCAGCGCCTGCTGCAGGCCGTCGACCGACTTGCCCTGCGCTCTGGCGACCTGCGCGAGCGTCTTGCCCGACCGGAGCGCTCTGAGGAGGTCGGCTCTGGCGAGCCCGAGATAGCCCGCCGCCGCGTCGAGGCCGATCCGGACGGCGCCGGGGCCGAGGCCGAGCGGGCCGCCGACGCGCCCCGGCCCGAAGCCGGGGCCGCCGAGCGGCACGCCGCCCTGCTGGATGCGCTGCTTGATGCGATCGGCTTGCTGCTGGGTGAGACGGCCGTCTCTGACGGCCTGCGCGAGCTGGTCGGCGAGCGCGCCCTCGAGCGCCGCTCTGAGCTTGTCCGGACTGACGTCGAGGCGCTGGGCTGCGTCTCTGAGCAGCGCGTCGCGCTGGCTCTGCCCGCCGGTCGCGGCGGCGTAGGCGACGCCGCCGCCGGCGGCCGCCAGCGCGGCCACGGCCCCGATCGCGACGACGCGCTTGCGTCTGCTCTCCACGGTGCGTGCTCCCTCGGTCGATGACGAGACGACGGAGCGATGACACCACGCGCGCCTGGGAGCGGGCTGGGAGTCGCGTGCGCGTCATGACGCAGCGCGCATTGACCGATCTCGGCGTCGACGGATAGCCTCCCGCGCGCAGACAGGGCGAACGCAGAGAGAAGAGGCGCAATGGACGGACGACCGATGCGGACGATGGCGATCGCGATCGCGGCCTTGGCGCTCGGCGCGGCGCCGGCGGGAGCGATCCGCGCCGCCCAGCCGGCCGGCGCGCGGCCCCAGCTCGACGTCCGCGACGGCCAGCGCACGCCCGTGCCGGCCGCGGTCGGCGGCGCCCGTCACGCGTTCGTCGAGCGGCTCGGGATCGAGGCGCACCTCGCGACCGACCCGGTCGGCGGCGGCGTGCGCGTGCTCGATCGCACGAACGGCTTCCTCAGCGGCCCGCAGGCCGGCGATCCGGCCGCGGTCGCGCTCGCGTGGGTGCGCGCGCACGCCGACGTCTTCGGCCTCGACGCCGCGCAGATCGACGCCTTGCGGCTCGTCGACCGCACGACCTCCAACGACGGCGTCACGCACCTCACGTGGGCGCCGGTCAGCGACAGCGTGCCCGCCTACGACAGCGAGCTGCGCGTGCACGTCGACCGCGAGGGCCGCGTCGTGACCGCGAGCGGTCCGCCGCTCGGCGGCCTGTCGATCCCCTCGGCGACGCCGGCGCTGAGCGCCGCCCAGGCGCTCGAGCTCGCGCAGAACGACGTCGGCGGCGCCGGCGGCCTGCCGCGCGCGCTCACGCACGCGGGCGTCCAGCGGCGCACGACCTTCTCCAACGGCGACAGCGCCCGGCTCGTCGTCTTCGACGCGCCGAGCGGCGACCGGCTCGCCTGGCGCGTGTTCGTCGCCGGCGAGGGGCCGTACATGTACGACGAGGTCGTCGACGCGCGCACCGGCGAGGTGCTCGCGCGCCGCAACCTCACGCGCTTCGCCGTCTCCAACGCCTCCGTCTACGAGTACCATCCCGGCGCCGCGAGCGGCGGCACCGCCCACACGGTCGACATCGCCAGATGGCTGACGCCGTCGGCGACGACGCTGACCGGCCCGAACGCGCACGCCTACGCGGACGTCAACAACAACGACGTCGCCGACAGCAACGAGGAGATCCCGCCCAGCGGCGGCACCGACTGGAACTACCCGGTCAGCTTCTTCACGGGCGTCTGCACGTTCTGCACCTGGAACGAGAGCGACTTCACAACCGAGAGAACGAACCGCGACCAGGCCACGACGCAGGTCTTCTACTTCGTCAACAACTACCACGACTGGCTCGAGCAGCCGGACATCGGCTTCACGAGCAGCGACCACAACTTCCAGGGCGCCGATCCGGTCCAGGCCGAGGCGGACGACTCGGTGCTGGCGAGCAGCCCGGACGGCCCGTTCTTCAACAACGCCAACATGGCGACGCTGCCCGACGGCCAGTCGCCGCGCATGCAGATGTACCTGTTCGGCGGCGGCTTCCCCGACGTCAACGGCGCCGACGACGCGAGCGTCGTCTACCACGAGTACACGCACGGGCTCTCGAACCGCCTGATCGACGACGCCAACGGCCTCAACGAGAACCAGGGCCGGGCGATGGGCGAGGGCTGGAGCGACTGGTACGCGATGGACTACCTCGTCGCGAACGGCTTCGTGAGCGACACGTCCGCCGCCGGCGAGGTCCGCGTCGGCGAGTACGTCACCGGCGACATGGTGCGCGGCATCCGCAACCAGCCGCTCGACTGCAGCGTCGGCTCCAGCGCGCCGGCCTGTCCCGGCACCGCCACCTCGCACGGCCCGGGCGGCTTCACGTACGCCGACCTCGGCCGCGTCGGCTCCTACGACGCGAGCACGCCGCGCTTCGAGGTCCACGACGACGGCGAGATCTGGTCCGAGACGCTGTGGGACCTGCGCAAGGCGCTCGGCGCCTCGACCGCGCGGCGGCTGATCACGAACGCGATGCGCCTCTCACCGGCCGAGCCGACGTTCCTCGACGAGCGCGACGCGATCCTGCTCGCCGACCAGGAGGCCGGCGGCGCGAACCACGACGCGATCTGGCAGATCTTCGCCACGCGCGGGATGGGCTACGGCGCGACCACCACGAGCCCGAACGCGACGCGCGCGATCCCGTCCTTCACGACCCCGCACCTCGTCGAGGCGGGCGCCACGACGCTCGACGACGCCGCGCCGCTCGGCGACGGCAACGGCGTCGCGGAGCCGGGCGAGGTGCTGCGGCTGGGGGTCTCGCTCGACAACCCCGGCCTCGTCGGGCTCACGAACGTCCACGGCACGCTGAGCAGCGTCGTCGCCGGTGTCTCGGTCGTCGTGCCGGACGCCGGCTACGGATCGATCGCAGCCGGCGCGCGCGGGCAGAACGCGACGCCGTTCGCGGTCGCGCTCGCCTCCTCGGTGGCGTGCGGCGGCCAGGTGCCGCTCACGCTGCATGTGACGAGCGACCAGGGCACGCTCGACGTGCCGGTCGTGCTCTCGCTCGGCGGCGGCGACAGCGTGTTCACGTCGAGCGACTCGTTCCCGAAGACGATCCTCGACGGCAACCCGACGAGCACGAACGCCGTCTCGACGCTGAGCGTGCCGACAGGCGGGCGGATCGACCACCTGCGCGTGACGGTGAACGTCACCCAGAACTACGTCGGGGACCTGCGCGCGCGGCTGACGGCGCCGAGCGGCAAGACGATCGACCTGGTCGAGCGGCCGGGGCTCAGCGACGACGGGTTCGGCTCGGCCGACCACTGGAACGGCCCGATCACGTTCGACGACGCGGCGTCGCAGTCGATCCAGGACATCGCGAGAGGCTCGCAGGCTACGACGCTGAGCGGCTCCTTCGTTCCGGACGAGCCGCTCGCCGCGCTCGCCGGGCAGGACCGCGCCGGCACGTGGACGCTGAGAATGACCGACGAGGCGACGCCCGACCAGGGCACGCTGAACGGCTGGAGCATCGACACCGACCAGCCGGCCTGCGCGGCCGGCCTGGCGCTCCCGACGGCGAGCACCGGGGCCGCGAGCGGCGTCAGCGCGACCGGCGCGACGCTCGGGGGGTCGGTCGACCCCGGCGGCGCCGCCGCGACCTACCGCTTCGACTACGGCACGACGAGCGCCTACGGCGCCTCGACGGCGGAGTCAGCGGCGGGCGCCGCCAACGGCGCCGTCGCGCAGAGCGCGGGCATCTCCGGGCTGGCGCCGAAGACGACCTACCACTTCCGCATCGTCGCCCTGCGCGGCGGGATCGCGGTGAGCTACGGCGCGGACCAGACGTTCGCGACGACGGCGACGCCGACGGCGGCGAGAGTCGCCAAGCCGGCGCACGTCACGACCAAGGCGACGCTCAACGCCCGCAACGCGTTCACCTTCGCGTTCAGGGCGACGGCCGGCCTGCGCGGCAGAGTCCGCTTCACGATCCCCAGGCACGGGCGCACGAAGGCGATCTCGTTCGGAGCGCGCTCGTTCACCGTCCCCAGGAGCGGACGCGTGAAGCTGACCGTCAAGCTGGGCGGCAGAGCGCTCGCGCAGCTGCGCAGGCTGCACACCGCGAAGGTGGCGGTGACGCTCGTGCTCGGCGGCAGAACGTTCAGATTCACGCTGAAGCTGAGCTCGCCGAAGCCGAGGCGCCGGCATTGAGCCGCCACGCGTAGAGCACCGCCGCGACCGCCGTCGCGAGGTTGACGCTCGAGACGCCCGCGCGCATCGGCAGGCGCAAGCGGGCGTCGGCGCGCGCGAGCAGCGCGTCGGAGAGGCCGTGGCGCTCGGTCCCGAACGCGAGCACGGCGCCGGCGGGCAGCGCGGACGGGTCGAGCACGTCGCCGTCGGGGTCGAGCGCGAGCAGCGGCCGGCCGTCGGCGGCGAGCGCCTCCGCGAAGCGCTCGTCGCGTCCGACCGGCAGCGCGAAGTGCAGCCCGGCCGAGCCGCGCAGCGCGCTCGCGTCCCAGGGGTCGTGCATGCCGGTCGTGACGACGCCGGCCGCGCCCGCTGCCGCGGCGACCCGCACGACCGCGCCGACGTTGCCGAGGTCGCGCGGGTCCTCCAGCAGGACGACCGGCGCGTCGCCGGGCGCCCGCAGGGCGGCCGCGTCGAACGGCGGGCGGCGCGCGAGCGCGAGCACCTGCGTGCGCGGCACGTGCGGCGCGAGCGCGCGCAGCAGCTCGGGGGCGACCGGCGCGCCCGCGAGCGCGCGCAGGCGCCCCGCGAGGTCGGGCGCCAGCTCCTCGGCCATCCGCTCCAGCGCCTCCGGATCCGCCGCCGCGACGACCTCCACGGCGGCGCCGAAGCGCAGCGCGTGCTTGAGCGCGTGGAAGCCCTCGAGCACCGCGAGCGTGCCGTCGCCGCGGGCGCGCTGGAAGCGCCCGGCGAGCGCGCTCACGCGTCCGTCCGCGGCAGCGCCGCGAGCGTCGCGTCGCGGCTGACGGCGCGGATCTCGTCGGGGATCGCTTCCAGCCGCACGCGCCGCACGAAGTCCAGCTCGGCGCCGAGCGGCTTGAAGAAGTCGTCGTAGTGCGTCGGCACGACGACGCGCGGGTCCAGGCGCGGCAGCACCCGCTCCCAGTAGCGCGGCGTCACGGCGCGCCCGGCGACGCCCGCGAGGAAGACGTCGACCGGCTCCTCGCGCAGCGCCGCGTCGACCAGGTTCGCGCTGCCCTGGTGGTAGAAGCTGACCCCCGCGACCTCGATGCGGATGCCCCACACCTGCCCGCAGCGGTAGGCGCCCGGCGCGAGGCCGTGGAGGTGGTCGCAGGACAGCTCGCCGTCGAACGGGACGCGGCGGCCGAGCAGCAGCTTCGAGTGCGCGCTCGGCGTGAAGGAGACGACGAACGGGCCCAGCTCGTAGCGGCGGTAGGGCTCGACCTCGACGGCGAGCCCGCCGAGCCCGTGCAGCTGCATCAGTCTCACGAGCGAGGCCGACCCGTAGGCGGGCGCTCGGCAGCGCCGCGCGATCGCCGGCGCGTCGACCGCGTGGTCGAAGTGCGTGTGGCCGACGAGCACGCCCGCGACGTCGCCGGTCGGCCTGATCCAGCGCTCGAGCGCCGTCGCGTCCGGCAGCGCGGTGCGGCGCAGCAGCAGGCTGCGCAGCGGCGCGCGCGAGACGTAGGGATCGACGTAGAGCGAGACGCCTTCGCACGCGATCCGGTAGCCGGAGACGCCGAGCCACTCCAGCTCCAGCCCTCGCGGCAGCGCGAGCGGCACGGCCTCCAGGCCGCGCAGCGCGTCGGCGTCGTCGCGCGCAGCGGACATGCTGTCGCGACCGTACCGGAGGCATGGCCGGACGCGCGCCGCGCACCCGCGATGCCGTCCTGTTTTGGTGTCGCTGGACGACACCAAAACAGGACGGCAACGCCGGGGGTGCGAGACTCCGCACATGCGCATCGGGATCGCACGCGCGGCGGCGGTCGCCGGGCTGGCCGTCGCCGGCGCCGCCCTGTGGTGGCGGCGCAACCCGTCGGCCTGCCCCTACAACCAGCGCTTCTGGGTGCAGGCGCCGCATCCGCTGATCACGCGCCCACGGCTGCGCGAGGCGCTTGCGCCCCAGGCGGGGGAGCGGCTGCTGGAGGTCGGGCCGGGCACCGGCTACTACGCGCTGGAGGTGGCGGGCTGGATCGCGCCCGGGCACCTCGACGTCTTCGACCTCCAGCAGGAGATGCTCGACCACACGCTGCTGCGCGCCGAGCAGCGGGGCGTCGCCAACATCGTCGCGCTGCAGGGCGACGCCCGCGCGCTGCCGTTCTCGGACGACACGTTCGACGGCGCCTACCTCGTCACGGTGCTCGGCGAGATCCCCGACCAGGAGGCGGCGCTGCGCGAGCTGGCGCGCGTCGTCAAGCCCGGCGGACGCGTCGTCGTGGGCGAGCTGTTCGGCGACCCGCACTGGGTCGCGCCGCGGCGGCTGCGGGAGCGCGCCGAGCGCGCCGGGCTGCGCTTCGAGCGTCGCCTCGGCGGGGCGCTCGGCTACTTCGCGCGCTTCGCGCCCGCCTAGCGGCTCAGCTCGTCGCGCCGACCGCCTCCAGCGACGCGCGCACCGCGACGTCGAAGTGCGAGCGGACGACCTCGGCGGCGTGGCGCTCCTCGCCGAGGATCTGCTCAGCGACCGTCGCGACGCGCTCATCGCCGGCGGCACGCGCGACCCGCCGCAGATGCTCGTAGGCGCCGATCTCGAGGTGCTCGAAGGCATATGCGAACGCGGCGAGCTTCGCCGGCGTCTCCGACTGGGCCGCGAAGAACCCGCCCCAGTTGAGCGCGCCGAGCTTCAGCGCCGCGTCCTTGGCCCGGGAGGGCGCGGCGTCGCGCTCCTCCAGCAGGCGCTCGAGCGCGCTCAGGTGCCCCCGCGTCTCCTCCAGATGCTCCGCGTAGGCGCGCTCCAGCTCGGGCGCGCCGCCGATCTCGACGGCCCTCTCCAGCATCTTCGCCGCCTGCTCCTCGATCGCGTGCGCGTCCGCCAGGTAGCTCGTGAGCCGCTCGGCGAGGTCGTCCGAGGTCGCGCCCGTCTGCAGCGACGCGGCCGCGGTGCGGTCGAAGGCGGACGCCACGCGGTCGGCCATCGCCGCCTCCTCGCCGCCGATGCGCTGGGCGATGACGGCGGTGTCGTGGTCCCCGGCCAGCTCGGCGAGGCGCGCGAGCAGGTCGTAGCTGGCGAGCTCGAGGTGCTCGTAGGCGAAGGCGTGCGTCGCCAGCTTGCCGGGCGTGTCGGGCTGCGCGGCGGCGAAGATCGCGAAGCCGGCGCCGCTGACGCTGCCGGCGAGGTCTCTCAGCGTCGAGGGCGTCGCGTCGTGGGCGCGCAGCCGCTCGCGCACGAGCTGCTCGTGGCGCTCGGTCTCCGCCTCGTGGTCGTGCAGCGCCCGCGCGAGCGCCTCGTCCTCGGCGATCCGCGGCGCGCGCCTGAGCTGCGCGAGCGCCTGCTGCTCGATCGCGTGCGCGTCGCGCAACGAGGCGACGAGCTGGTCATCCATCGTTCGTGTGGTCATGCCCGGCACGTACCCGGCCTGCGCACCGGGCAACGGGCGCCCGGTAGCGTGCTGACCATGGACGCCGCCTTCACGCCCGCGCACCGCGGCGGCTCGGGCGAGCCGCTGCTGCTCCTGCACGGCTTCACCGACACGTGGCGCACGTGGGAGCTCGTGCTGCCGGCGCTCGAGCGCGCGCACGACGTGCTGGCGCCGACGCTCGCCGGGCACGCCGGCGGCCCGCCGCTGGCGCCCGACGCGGGGGAGGCGGCCTTGGTCCACGCAGTCGAGCGGGCGATGGACGCGGCCGGCTTCGAGACCGCGCACGTCGTCGGCAACTCGCTCGGCGGCTACGTCGCGCTGCACCTCGCGGCGCGTGGACGGGCGCGCACCGTCATCGCGCTCGCGCCCGCCGGCGGCTGGGCGGCCGGCGACGAGTCGTGGCGCGAGACGCTCGGCTACTTCACGACGATGCAGGCGCTGCTCAGAGACGCCGCGGCGCACGCCGACGCGATCGCCGCCACGCCCGAGGGGCGCCGCCGCGCGACGCTGATGACGTCCGAGCGCTTCGAGCACATCCCGCCGGCGCTGCTCGCGCACCAGATCCGCGGCGCCGCGGCGTGCCCGGCCGTCGCGCCGCTCGTCGAGCACGCGACGCGGCACGGCTGGAGCCTCGACGCCGAGCGGATCGACTGCCCGGTGCGCGTCGTGTGGGGGACCGCCGACCGGATCCTGAAGTGGCCGGGCGCCGCCGCGCGCTTCCGCGACGAGTGGCTGCCGCAGGCCGACTGGGTCGAGCTGGACGGCGTCGGCCACCTGCCGCAGCTCGACGTGCCGCTCGAGGCGGCGCAGCTGATCCTCGGCTTCACCGCTCGGTCGGCGTCGCCGGCCCGTGCCGGGTGACGATCAGGCGCGGGTCGCCGGCGGCCGGCGCGCCGTCGGCGCCAAGCGGCGGCGCCGGGTAGGACTGCAGCCGCGCGTGGAACGCCTGCGCGACGCGCAGCGCGTGCGCCTTCGCGAGCGCGGCGGTCGGTCCGGCGAAGGACTCGTCGACGGTCTCGTTCCACAGCGCGAGCCAGCGGCCGAAGTGCCCGGCGCGCAGGTTCGCCTTCGCGTGCAGGCGCGCGTGCGGCTCGAACGGCGTGCCGCTGTAGCTCTTGGCGCCCAGCAGCACGGTCTCCCAGAAGGACGCGATCTGCGGGACGTGCGCCTCGAGGTCGAGCCGCGCGACGTCGGTGAACAGCCAGCCGATGATCGGGTCGCTCATCGCCTTGGCGTAGAAGGCGCGCACGAGCCGCTCGCAGTCGGCGCGCGTCGCGATGTCGGGGAGGGGGGGCGGGGTCGCCATCGTCCTTCAATGATGGCGACCCCGCGGGCGGGGACGCGGGTCAGGGCGTCAGCGCGACCTTCACGACGCCGTCGCGCTGGTTGCCGAACAGCTCGTAGGCCTCCTCGATCTGCTCGAGCGAGAAGCGGTGCGTGATGAGCGGCGAGAGGTCGAGCCGCCCGTGGCGGACCAGCTCCATCAGCTTGCGCATGCGCTCCTTGCCGCCGGGGCAGAGCGTCGTGCGGATCTGCTTGTCGCCGATGCCGTAGACGAACGACTCGAGCGGGACCTCGAGCTTGCCGCCGTAGACGCCGAGGCTGGAGACGATCCCGCCGGGACGGGTGGCGTCGAGGCACCACTCGAACGTCTGCTGCTTGCCGAGCGCCTCGATCGCGACGTCGACGCCGCGCCCGCCGGTGAGCCGCTTGATCGCCGCGACGGGGTCCTCCTGCGTGAAGTCGACCACCTCGTCGGCGCCCATCGCTCTGGAGAGCGTGAGCCGCCCCTCGATCGCGTCGACGCCGATGATCAGCGCCGCGCCCTTCAGCCGCGCGCCGGCGGTCGCGCAGAGGCCGATCGGGCCCTGCGCGAAGACCGCGACCGTCTGACCGATCGCGACCTCCGCGGTCTCGGCGGCGGAGATGCCGGTCGAGGCGATGTCGGCGAGCAGCACGCACTGCTCGTCGCTCATGTCGTCGGGGATCTTCGCGAGGTTCGCCTGCGCGTAGGGGACGCGGAAGTACTCGGCCTGCACGCCGTCGATCGCGTTGCCCAGGCGCCAGGCGCCGATCATCTGCCAGTCGTCCTCGTGCCCGGAGCACTGCGCCTCGACGTGGTTCTGGCAGTAGAAGCAGCTTCCGCACGGCGTGATCGCGCCGACGAGGACGCGGTCGCCGACCGCGTAGCCGGTGACCGCCTCGCCGAGCTGGTGGACGACCCCGACGGGCTCGTGGCCGACGATCCGGCCCTGCTCGACCGGATACTCCTCGCGCCAGATGTGCACGTCGGTGCCGCAGATCGTCGTCAGCGTCACCTTCACGATCGCGTCGGTCGGGCCGCACCGCGGGACCGGCCGCTCGCCCAGCACGATCCGCTCCCGCCCCTCGAAGATCGCCGCCTTCATCGTCTCGGGCATCTCCCGCGCTCCTCTGCGTTCGCCGTTGGTCGCCGGGCTCGGACGCTACGGCGCGAGGAGCGGCGCGCCATCGCGGTGCACTACGGCTCAGCCGCTGTGGCGGTCCACGGACGCTCTCGAGAGGGCTGCGCCGCGCATGCGGAGCCGATGCGCGAGGTGGGTGCGTCTCACCCGCCCTGAGGCGGCATCGGCGGTGCCGTCCGCTCTCAGCAGCGTGACCGCGTCCGCGATCGCCGTGTCGGTCGCGGCGCCGAACAGCGGCTGCTCCAGCTTGGCGGCCAGCTTGCCGATCGACCCGCCGATGCCCTTCCAGGTGAGGCCGAGCGCGCTCAGCACGCTCGCCGCCCCGGCGACGATCCAGCCACGGCTCTGCTGGTCGATCATCAGCGCCAGGCCGCCGCCGAACAGCACGACGACGAGCCCGACGACGATCGGCATCTGCGTGACGACCCGCAAGGCGGCTCTGCGGATGCGGCCCTCGAAGTCGTGCGCGGCCGCGAGCCAGTCCTCGATCTCCAGCATCTCGCTCCCCTGCTTCTCGCCTGAGAGCAGCGCGCGCCACAGCTCGCCCTGACGGCGCCAGCGCAGCGACATGCCCGCCGCCCTGAGGGCGGGATCGGCGGCGACCTGCCGCTGCCACCGCCTGCCAGGCCTCTGCGCCTGCCTGTCATCCGACGGGTCCGCCCACTCGCGCCACGTCTCGAGCGACGCGGCGACGCTGTGGCCGGCGTGCGGCGGCAGCGCGGTGGCGAGGTCGTCGAGCCATCTCAGGATCGAGCCGACGCGCGCCTCTCTCAACGCGCCCGCGATCTCGTCCGGCGTCGCCGGCACGCGGCAGAGGTTCGACAACGCGACGCCGAGCTCGTACGCCTTGCCGAGACGGAAGTCGGCAGCCGTCAGCTTGGAGAGCAGCTCGTCGTGCAACTGCTCCACGGCGCCTGGCCGCGTAGCCTCGTCGAGGCATCTCTCGCGGAGGTCGGCGAGCGCCGCGATGTCGTCGAGGCGGGCCTTCGCGAGCGGATCGTGCAGCCGAGCCACGCCGGCGGTCACCTGAGCGACGAGGATCTCGATGCGCCTGGGCTGACCGAGCGTCCCGAGGCCTTGCAGCTCCGCGGTCGCCTGCTGGTCCTCGTCGTTCGGGGCCGGCGGCAGGGAGAGCTCGCCCATCTGCCACCCGAGCGCGAAGGCGAGCGCGACGTTCGGGTCCGCGGTGTCGGGCGTCGTGGGCTTGGCGGCGACGATCGCGGACGCGATCGCGCTGAGCGCGTCGGTCGGGGAGCCCGGGCCCGCGCCGTTGTCGTTCGCCTTGGCTTGCTGCTGGGTCATCCCTCCTCCTACGGTTGGCCTGCCGGGTGGCCGCGGCGGTGAAGCTCGTCGGTCGCGGCGAGGATGCCGGCCTGCAGGTCGCTGATCTGATGGGCCTCGGCGGGACGCAGCATCTCGGCCGGCTCGGTGAGCACGCGCCGGGTGCGCGCGGCGTGCCGCTGCGCGACCCACTCCACGAGCGCGGAGCGGTCGGGCGCCGGGCGCGGCGCGTCCTCGGTCAGCAGGTCCCACAGGTCCGCCGCCTCCGCGACGCGCTTGCCCATGTAGTGGGGATGGCCGCGGTCGAGCCAGTGGATCAGCGCGTCGGCGCCGGCCTGCTGCGCAAGCTCGCTCGGGCAGAAGCGTCCGAGGATCGTCTTGATGATCGTCGCGTGGTCGTAAAGCGCGTTGGAGACCGCGCGCGGCGCGACCCACGGGGAGACGACGATCGCCGGCACGCGCACGCCGTAGCGCGAGAACACGGTCGGGTCGTCGTCGGGCGGATGCTCGGGCGGCGGCACGTGGTCGTGGAAGCCGCCGTGCTCGTCGTAGACGATCAGCAACAGCGTCCTGTCCCACAGCGGGCTCGTGGCGAGCGCGTTGTAGACGAGGAAGACCAGCTCCTGGCCCTCCTGCACGTCAGACGGCGGATGGTCGTCGTTGGGCGGGGTGCCGACGAGGTTGAGGTCCTTGAAGTTCGGGTCGATCCAGGAGACGGCCGGCAGGCGGCCGCGCGCGGCGTCCTCGACGAAGCTCGCGGCGTCCTCGTCGATGAACGGCGACTCGGCGGCCCGCGACGCCAGCGAGAGCTTGAGCTTCTGCACGTAGGCGAAGCGGTCGTGGTGCCCGAGCAGGTACTCGTCGTCGCCGCAGCGCAGCGTCCCGATGTCATAGGAATACCAGCGCCACGAGACGCCGGCGGCGTCGAGGTGGCGCACGAACGAGTGCTTGTCGTAGAGCGGCAGCGGCTTCTTGTCGTCGAGGCTGCCGGCGGCGCTGCCGGCGAGCGCGTAGAGCCGGTTGGGCCACGTCGCGCCCGGGACCGAGCTGTGCCAGCGGTCGCAGACGAGGAAGTGCTCGGCGAGGTGGTCATAGACGGGCAGGTCCTCGTGGTTGTAGTAGCCCATCACGACGCCCGGATCCGGGTTCGCGAGTCCACGGCCCTGCAGCGTCTGCGCGTAGCTGGCCGCGAAGCCGTCCATCGCGCCGTCGTTGATCTGCTCGCGCGTCGCGCCGCCGGAGTGGTCCGGGTCCCATCTCTCGTCGGGGAGGTGCGTCGCGCCCAGGCGATGGATCGGGTAGCTCGTCGCGCCCACCGCGTTCGCCATCCCGGGCCGCAGTCCGTCGACGTCCGTCCGGCCGCGCTCGAGCGAGAGGTAGCCGAGCATGTGGTCGAACGACCGGTTCTCCAGCATCAGCACGACGACGTGCTCGATCCGTCCTGCGTCGCTCATCCCCTGCGCCTCCGTCGTCGCGCGCCGGCCCCGCGCCGGCACAGGCGACCCACCCTAGTGCGAGGGACCGGGCCTGACAACCGGAATTCGGTAAGAAGCGGCGGCTGCGGCCCTTCGAGCGAGCGTCGGCTGCCGAAGGCGGATCGCGGCTACTCGGGAGCGCCGCCGCCGATCGTCTCGACCGCGCCCTGGAGCTGTGAGAGCCGCACGTGCAGCGTGCTGCGCGGGGCTCGGCGCGACGTGGGGCGAGGCGGGAGGCCGCGCTCAGGCGGCGGCGGAGTGCGGCAGCTCGGGCGCGGGGAGGGCTTCCAGCAGGTTCGCGGGGAGGCGAGTGCTGGCGTCCCACACCTCGATCGCCACGAGCCGGTGCGTCGCGCGGTCGTAGTCGCGCAGCCCACCCGGGACGCGCTCGCTGACGACGTCGTC
>Ga0070714_100000717_pt1 | contig 23520 bp, 19 predicted proteins | sample LARL83metaG_FD_65450 | JGI IMG/M metagenome (GOLD analysis project Ga0070714, IMG submission 65450) | Corn, switchgrass and miscanthus rhizosphere microbial communities from Kellogg Biological Station, Michigan, USA - LAR L8-3 metaG | ecosystem: Host-associated > Plants > Roots > Rhizosphere ... | reverse complement strand
CCGGGTTTCGACCTGTTCAGTGGCCAGCCAGGTGGTGGCATGCAACAACTACGTGTCGAACGAACCTTGGCGTCAGGGCTCTCAAGCGATCAACCGTGCTTCCCGAGCCGCTACGTCGACCGGCTGCAGTAGCCTCACGAAGAACGGGTAGACCAGCCGCGCACCGAATGCCACCCGATAAGCGCGGTCGTCGTTGTTCTCGTGCGAGGAGTTGTAGCTCACCACCGCAGTGACTTGAGAACTGCCCAACTCCCTTCCACTCAGGATGTTACGAAGACCCCCGAAGCTGAGCTCACCGAGGTCCGACCCCACTCCCAGAGCCGTGGCTGACTGACACACGAGCGCGTAATGGGCACCCCTTGGTGAGTCGGGATCAAAACGGCTGAGTACGAGGGAGGCCCTCGGGAGCTCGTAGACGTCTCCCTCCAGCGTTTCACCCATCGTCCAGGCCACAACCATGTTGGGTGATACGTCCACCTGGCGTGGGCGGCTCTTGATCGGGCTGAAGAAGACTTCTGGCTCCGGCTGCCGGCGCAACAACTCTCTGATGCCAGGACCTAAAGCGTTCCCAATACCCCACAGGAAGGTGCCCCCATTGGCAAGGCGCTCACCTTCCTTCCTCGCCAGTATCCGTTCGATTGTCTGGCCCGACTCCGTGCCGAAGCGCGACCAACAGAAGTCCGAAGGCAGCCTAACTTGGGCCATCACCAATTCATTATAATGCATTACCATGCAGAATGCGAACGCCAGTTCGGTGCTTAAGGAGCACCGCAAGAGGTCAGGTCTGAGCCAGATGAAGTTAGCTAAGCAAATTGGAATCAGCCAAGCATCCGTGTCCCGAGCCGAGGCTGGTCGCGAGCCGAGGCGGATCGGTCCCTCCGACGCGCGCCTATTCAGCTTCATTCAACAACTGCTCGACTCCGCCGGCGCCACTGGTAGCGGCGAAGAGCGCGTCCTCCAAGCATTCCAACGGGTCTGGGACCACTCCGACGAGCATGCGATTGCCCTGGCCCGCATCATCGGAGCTACGGGGGATCTCAGACCCATCCGCGAAGGAGATCGTGCTGTCGGCTGAAAGTGCAGGCCACCTTCGCGACAGGCTCCGTAGGCTCGGCCTCAGCCGGCGAGCCATTGACGCGGCGTGGCCGAGATGGTGGTCATCGGCCGCCGGGCAGTCGGCCTCGGCTCAATTGGAGCTGCGCTTTGCGTTAGCCCGAAATCTTGGGCTGGATCCGCATTCACTCATTGATGAAGGGGCCGATCCGCGGTTCCTCTGGGCGCACACGGGACGGTTTAAGCACCTATCGGCCGAGACCCAGACCGAGAAAGAAGCGATCGCATCGTTTGGCCGAGCCGTTGGAATTGCCTTATCGCCCGGCGTGACCACCCCCTTCACTGAGTTGCTTGGACGGTCGGCAGCCGAGCTACGGAGAGCTATGCTGGCGAGCTCCGACTCCCCCTTCGTCCGGCTGCTCGACCTGCTCTCCCTATGTTGGTCGACAGGCACTCCGGTCATCCACCTCCGGGTGTACCCGTGGCCGCAAAAGCGCATGGCCGCTATGAGCCTACGGGTTTCCGGACGCAGCATCATTCTCCTCGCACGCGACTCACAGGTGCCGGCCCCGATTGCCTTCTATGTCGCTCATGAAATCGGGCATATCGCGCTCGGTCATCTTCCCCAGGACGACGTCTTGGTTGATCTGGCAGGCACTCTCGGCCCCCAAGAAGATCCGGAAGAGAGCGAAGCGGACCGATATGCTCTTGAGCTCTTAACGGGTAACCCCGACTTCCGCGTTGAGAGCAGTACACCGCTTGCAAGTGCCTCGGAGCTGATCCGTACCGCTCAAGCCTCGGCCGCGCAACTCGGCGTTGAGCCGGGCACGCTAGCCCTGTGCTTCGGCTACAGCACCGGTAAGTGGGCCATCGCCAATGCTGCGATGCAGACCATCTACACGGACCCGAAACCCGCTTGGGAAGAAGTTAACGCTGTCGCAAGAACGTCGCTTGCTTTCGCCGAACTCCCCGATGGTGCTGCCGACTTTTTGGATTCTGTGTTAGGTGCGGTCGGCGATGAACAGAGCCGCTGACAACGACATCCTGATCAAGATCGTCTGCTACGGCCTGGTCGGAGATGCGATCAACGTGCTTGAACCAAAAGGTAATCGACTCGGCGTCTTGGCGGCCGCGCGCTACGTCCTCAAGTCCCGCGTTGAGCGCCGATCGCTCAGCCGCAGCCGAGAGGCGGTAACGGCGGAGATCGATGCCCTCTTCGCTGCAACCGAGGTGCTCGAACCGGACCAGTCGGAAGCGGAGCTCGCTGCCACCATCGAGGCTGCGGCACTCCGGAGCCAGCTGGCTCTGGACTTCGGCGAGAGCCAGCTATGTGCAATCGTGATTCGGCGAGGTCTCATGGAGTTGGTGAGTGGTGACAAGAGGGCCATCGCAAGCCTGGAACAGCTGAGCACGGAGCTGCACGACCTGACGCTGTTGGCAGGCAAAGTCCGCTGCTTGGAGCAGCTGATTGCTGCGGTCTTTGCGCTGCACCCTGCCGAGACGCACAGCGCCATCTGCTCCGAGCCGCACGTCGACAGGGCTCTCTTCTACTGCTTCAGCTGCCACGGTGCCGGCAAAGGTGACCCGCAGGCGGGCCTCAGTAGCTACATCGCGTCGCTTCGAGAAGCAGCCCCGACACTCCTGGCTTCCTGAGAACGACTACTTGACGATGACGGCAAATGGCTCGACAAAACGCGCCACGAACCCGATATGCACGGCCGCCTGGTCGTGGGCGTTTGGATCAACGGGGTCAGAGATTTCCAGGCATGCTTTGTCGACGCGGCCCTTGACGTACTGATCTCCGGGCTTACCGCGACTGATCCCAGCGGCTACGCGGGTAGTAGCCAAGGAGAGATCGAACTCCTCATTCTTCAGCTCGTTGATCGCAAAGGCGTATCGGGAGCCGATTACGTTGATTGGCTTTGGAATCGGCTGCCAGACAATGCCGTCAGCCGAGAACTGAGTAGCTCGTTCTGTGACCGCCAAGTGCCTGGAGACCATCGGCTGCATCAGCAGGTAAACGGTCGAGCCCCGCCTCTCGAAATCCCGCACGAAGGGCTGTACCGCGGTCAGAGGGTGACAAGTACCCCCTCCGTAGCCCCACAGCGCGTAACCCGCCTCCTGGATTTCGCGACGCTTGCGCTTAATGATCTCGTCCAGCGGCTCATCGGCGTGAGTGCCCACCTTCATGAAGAGGACGCCGGCGCCCGGGTGCAGGATCTCGGTCATCGGTCCTCCGCCCAGAGTTCGAGCTCGTACTCGTTCTCGTTGGCCTTGCCGTAGTCTAGCCGGAGCTTCTCGCGAACGTAGCGGACGCGGGGTGGGGCATCCCGTCCGTAGAAGTTCTCCAGGCGAGACGGGTCCCTGATGTCCTCACTCGGGCCGGGTGGCCGATTGTTTGGCAAGGCTCGCAGCATGAGGTTGCACGACTGCAATTCTGGGGCGTCATCTAAGTGATAAACGTGAAGCTGCGGCATCAACCTCTGCACGTAATAGCCCGATTGCAACGCAAACTCCTGAGTCTTGACCAGCACGCGTTGAGTCCATTCCAGCTCGGGGTCGTCACCGATCACGACCACGCCATCTCCCTTGTACCTCACAGCCTCCATCCCTCGCTGGATGAACACCTTCACGCTTTCGCCTTCGTTGCTCGCCCCCCATGGAGGATTGGTATAAAAGCAGTCGAACTCCTCACGACTGTTCAAGGCGTCCAAAACGTTGTAGTGGACAGTGCTTAACAGTCCCAACCTCTCCGAGTCTGCGAATCGCGCGATAGCGTTACAAATTCGTTCGTCGAAGTCGAACACCGCGACCCGGGTCGGCCCGTAGGGAATGATCTTGCGAGCGTGTAGGTAGGTGACGCAGACACTAATCGCATCCCCGTCGCCGATAAACGCGAGCTTCTTGCCGTTGGCCCAATGGGCGATCAGATCGCTTTGCAGGACCATGTCGCCAGCTTTCATATAGATCTGGTCGAACTCTCGCAACGGTCGGGGCCTGTTCTGAACTACATCGGATATGGCGTTGACGGCCGCCCTGATGTCGAAGGGTGCCTCAGGCATGATCGCGGATGTCACCTGCTCCAGGAACCACCACACTACCAGGAGTCCAGCGGATCCTGGAAGCTGATTGGAGGCTGCTTTACCTCGACTTTAGCTGGGCAACGCGAGTGGAATCGGCTGGATGACAACGCCGTGATGACAACTTTTGGTAGCCGTATGGTGTGCGACCGCACGGCGCTGGCATTGACCAGCAGACCAGGCGGGCCCGGTGGCGCGGATGCCGACCAACCATGAACGGAGCTACCGATCGTGGCCCTGAGTGAGCCGTGCCTCTAGTTGGGCCAACTCCCTCGTTCGTCTACTTTGTTCCCTTGCGTAGGCGGCTCGCCTGCTGGCTGAATGAGCCGCAGAGCGGCACCGATCGCACAACTTCGCCGCGCGTCTTTCGATAATCTGACCGCCACATTGGCCCTTCTCGTGGGCCGAGCATCCTGTGCACTGGCACGGTCTGGCCCTCAGTCGAGATCGATGCTTGCGACTCGCCCGCTGACGAACTGCCTGGCATTCCGTGCAGTACTTAGTCAACGCCTTGACTTTAAGCGGCAGCTCTCGCGCACATCGTTGCCCTTCTCCGTTGCAGGCATCACAGCCACCGCACGCGCAATCTCTAACGATTGCGCTCGGGTCCCACCATCCGATCAGCTGATCAGCCGTAGCCTCCAGCTTGGCGCACATTGCCTGAAGCTCGGGCTTAATCTCCTCCATTCGCATCTTCGCCAGGTCGTCGAGCGGCATGCGCTGCCGTCCGTACCGGCGGTTCATCGGCAGCTGATCGCGGTAGGTGTGGCCCATGAAGATCGCCAACTCGTCCTCATTAAAATCAGCTAGCCGAGCGAGAGTCGCACCCGCGTGCCTGCACGCGTAGGCGATGAACTTCATGGGAGTGCCGCTCGTTCTGTGTTGGAGAATCTGGCCCCACTTACGTGGCGTCAGCCGCGTGTTCGCCACTCCGGTCCAGCCGCCAGCCACGAATATCGGGTCGCGGTCCTCCAGCGGAGCTCCTTTCTCCAACTCCCGCTTCGCCAGCCACCACTCAAGGACACGGCAAACCGGCTCCGGCAGATAGCAGTCCTTCCACCCGAGCGCTCCTGTCTTCAAGTCGCCTCGGCGCCCATCTGCCTTAATCGCACGCCTGATGTGAAGAAGTCCTCGATCGCGGTCATAGTTCCCAACGACGAGCCCGCATAGTTCACCAGGACGTAGGTCGGCGAATATTTGGATAACGACACCCACGAACACCCAGCTGCAGGCAAGCAGCCTGAGCACATCCTTAAGCTCGTCGGGACCGTACAGTCGCGGATCCGATTCCGCCTCAGCCCCATCCAGGTCGGAGTAGTCGTCTTCGCGTACGCGCAGCGCGTCCTTGGCCTTCCGAATGGGATCCTCAAACGCGTGGAGAGCCTTGAATGGGTCGCTCGCTTCAGAGAAGACGTGCCAGATATCGTCTTTGGCCAGATACCGCTTGCAGGCACCGTGCAAGATGGCGATCGCATTATTGACCGCGCCACACGCCCGGCCGTTCCTGATCGCCCGGTTCAGCTTCGCTTTGAGATTGAACAATCCGGCCTCTGCCTCGGCGCCGCCGCCAACGAATAAACCCAACCTTCTCTCGTCGTCTTCTGGCACCGCGGCCTTGAACAGCGAGATTGCGGCAGCAATCTTGTACTGTGATGCGGGCTCCGGGTATAGCTCGCGACTGGCGTAGCCCAACAGGTCTTCGATCCTGTCTGTTAGCTGAATCGGGGCGCCTTCGACTCGAAGGAAGTCCTGGTCCCTTTCGTGGAGTTTCGCGTCTAGCCACGCCCACGCCGCCTTCTCGTCATCAAAGTGCCGCTCGCTGGCCCGCTCTCGGCCGATAAGCCTGACGCGCACCACCCAGCAGTGCTTGTGGTTCGACCAAAAAACTGTCCCTGTACCGTTGCCCCGTTCCTTATTCCTCTGCACAACGACGCTTCCATCCGCTCGGGTCCGCGCAAACGCGCCTGCCGACTCTTGTCGGTCGGGTCGCTGCCCCGCCCCAGCTTTCGGTGCTCTCGACTCTCGCCGGCGCTGTGGCGGCTGGAGATGAGTCTTCTCGCCCTGCGGTCGAGCTGTCGGCAGCACGTCGACGTGCATTAGCGACTGCTGGGCGAGCGTGGTCAGTGCGCTGTAGGGCACCTTTACGCGACGCCCGAACCGAATCGACGGCAACCGGCCTTCGGAGACCAGGCCGTATACCCGACTGACCGAGCAGCCAACGATCTTGGCGACCTCGGGAGCATCGAGCCACCTATCGCCTTGCCCCGGAAACGGCACGGTCTCGCGGCCATCCGCCTCAGACGCAATCCAATCCGCCGGTGACACATCAGACATTTCCTTTGCTCCACGCTGGCGGGCTGGCGCGAGTTGATTATGGCACTATAGAGCTAATAGTGCAATCGATCCCGCTTCAGTGGTTGATTAGAGCCTCGGACGCGGCGTACCAGCGCTTGGTCCGGGGAGGAGGGATGGCGGCGGCTAACTGGGGCTCCTGCCCAGAGGTCGTCGGGAACCTCGACGACATCGAGAGGCCCTGCGCGAACCGAACGGCGTCCACCACCGCCCTTGCGGTCTGTGCGCCTTCCACCCGTCGCAGCCTCGGCTCTTGTCTTCTGTGACATCGGGGCCTGTAGTCAGCGGGCGGCGTCTTCGGCCAGCTGGACGAGTTCGGCCGTGCTCATGCCAAGAGCTGATGCCAATCTCGCCATCGCCACCAGGGTCGGAGTTTGCTCGGCTCGCTCCAGGAAGCCGATGTGGTTGCGGTGCAGCCCTGCTCGCTGAGCCAGTCCTTCCTGGGTGAGGTTCGCCCGTGTCCTCTGGCTCCGAAGAGCTGCACCAAACCCCATGCGCAGGCTGAGCTCGTCACCGCGAGCCGGCTTCCGTCCTCTCTCCATATCTGATCTGCCGGGCCAGCCATTATAGTGGGCAGCGGCAATCAACTCCGAATGACTGCCCCAGGCCTCTTTTCGGCTCGGTTCACGGATCGATTTCCACCCATTTGGCTGGTGGGCCATGTGACTCAAGCCTCAGGCGCACTGGAAGACGGCTTGCATGGCTGGCTCGAATCGGCGATTGTCATTCCGTGTCAGCGACCAGAAGCACTGGCGGCGGTCGGCTCCGTAGTAATGGACGGACCCAGTAAGCAGCGCGGCACCGCTGGTGTGCCGATCCAGCGGACAACTGCATCCGGTCAAGTACACGGATTCTTGACGGCCGGCCATTGTGTTTCGCCGCCCCAGGCGGATATTCGCGAGAGCAGCCACTACTCCGCAACAAGGGCACGCCTCGGGTCCTCGTCAGCTCACACGGGTCAATGGGTAGCGCCGCCAGCAGCTTCGGCGCCCGGCATAGACATGGCGGTCGTGGATCTGGACCCCGCCTGCAGCCATTTACGCCGGTATCTCAGGGGATCGCTCGACTTCCCGCGTCCTTGCAGGCCTTGTCTGTGCATGTCTATCGCGGCTTCGGCCACATGAGGTCCGCGCTGATCGCAGGCAGTCTAATGACAGGCAGTGAGCCCCAGCGCCAATGGCTGGATTGCTGGATGCTGACGCCCGGCTTCGCCTCCAAGGGCGACTCGGGTTCAGCCGTGATCAAGGCTGATGACAAGTCGCTGATCGGGATGTTGATGGGGGGGCAGGGCAGAAGGGCTCGACCGGCTCCACTACGTCCAGGATCACGACTCCGCGGCTGGCTACTTCCTGAACCAGCACGGCATCCAGGTTCCTTAAACAGATCGCGGCAAGGTCGCTTCTCGGGCCAGGATAGGGACGATGCGGCACGATCCCGACGTTAATCGAGCCTTCCGGCCGATTGCTGAGTACTACAGCGCCAGGCTGGCTGGTCGAGGAGACCTGTACGGATGGGGCATCTTGAGCGGGCCACCAACGCCTAAGGCTCTGCTCTTGGCGGATCCAGAAGCAGCAGAGCACCCGCAAGAGATCGCTGATATCGCTGTAGTCGTGCGCCGCGTCGAACGCCCCGAAGCCCTCGGGCAATGAACCTTACCGCCGTCGGGGTGTCATTTTCCGCACACTCAGTGCTCTGCTGATCGCGCTGGGTCTGCTCATGCACTTCTTAGACATCGCCGAAGACGCGAGGAAGTACGAATGGAAGCGCAGGGCCTCGAAGGGGTACTGAAAGGCCTTGACTGGGCTCGTCGAGGCCCTCAAGGGAGCTCCTCAGGGGCATGCAGGTCATCAGCCTCGGAATTGTGGTGGGTTCATGGGTGCAACTCTGCTCGCGGTTTCCAACCTGTAGCTGAGCCGATTCCAAAGTCTTGGCGTTCCGGTCCTAGCCTGCAGGTAGCTTCCAGGCCGGTATTCGGCCGTGACCGAGAGGGTTGCCAGCGCCGGGCTGCCTCTAAGACCAGAGCCAATCGAGTTCGCTCGAATCGAGCGCCGAGGCGGGTGGATTGGCGGGGCAGCGTCCCGGTCGGTCAGGCAATGTGCTGCTCGCAGGCGCCCAGGGTTCGGCGGTCAGCAATCGGCTGACTTGGCCGTAGCTGTGGCGGTCGTCCTGAGCGCGCCGATGGTGGCCCCTTCGTATGGGCGCGTAGAGCATTAGTTGATCGCTCGCGCGCGTGCCGCGACATAGAAGAGTCGCGATGCTGTTCGTCCAGACCCGCCGGCGAGCTCCAGGCCATCCTCGGACGGCAGAGCTCCGTGAACTAGGTGAGCCATGTGTGCAGGCGCGAACGCGAATTGTCATGCGTCGCCGCTGCCCCTCGGACTACCGGCACCGAGAAGTAGCCAGGCGGCGAACCGAAGTCTGGAATTGCGGACGCCACGAGGACCGCGATCTCGTCAGCGCGGCGACTACCTGGGCGAGTGGGGGGCTCTAGAACGGGCTCGGCGGAGCGGGAAGAGCAGCCACATCCACCTTGCCGTTGTGTGTTACTGGGATTTTGGACACATGTACATAGGCGCTTGGCACACACTGTGGCGGCAGTTTCATCCGGGCGAGGTCCCACAGCTCACCGTCTCGCACATCTCGGCCATCAGTAGTCGTGTAGTACGCCACGAGTACATCCTCTCCGTTTTGGCACGTCCACAGCCTGACAACGCAATCGCCTACTGCCACGTGGTTTCGCAGTGCGAGTTCGACCTCGGCGGGCTCAATTCGCACACCACGAACCTTGACTTGCCTATCTGATCGCCCCAGAAAGTGTATGACACCCTGGCTGTCGTACCGGCCCAAATCCCCGGTGCGGAATGCTCGCTGTAAGCCACTTCTGGGTCGCCGAAACCTCTCCGCTGTAAGTTCAGGCCGTCTCCAATACCCAAGGCCCAAGCCTGCACCGCTAATCCAGATCTCGCCACGGCGACCCACCGGGACTACCCTGCCGCGCGTGTCACGTATTGTCACGGCCACGCCGTCAATGGGACGCCCAATCGGCGGGAGCGCTTCCGATTGCTTCGCAGCGGGCTCAATATGTGCCGATGTTGCAAGCACGGTGCACTCGGTGGGCCCATATAGATTGTGCACCTCGAACGGAAGCCCCGGTGGTGGATAACGTCGGAGCCTATCGCCTGCGACAAACAGATACTTTAGAGGTAATCCCAGGGCGCGACGATCCTCCAATAGTCGCTCGCCCATGATCGTAGGTAGGAAGCAATGTGTTATCGCGCTATCTGCGAGCCACTGGATCAGAGAGGAGACCGATACACGGTTGAGCCGACTCGGGATAACCAACTCGGCTCCGGACATCAATGTGGTCCATATCTCCCAAGATGCGGCGTCGAACGAGACGGACGCATACTGAGAGCATCGCGCCGAGGTATCAACGCCGTAGTGAGACCTCTGCCACGCCCCTGCATTTACAAAGCCACCACTGCCGAGCAGTACGCCCTTAGGTAGACCGGTTGAGCCGGACGTATATAACAGGCACACGGGGATGGTGTTCACACGGTTGGCGGGAATAGGGCCAGCCGAGGGAGCGCTATAGCGTTCGGTCGCTCCGACACGGAGCACGGTTCCACCGAAGTCGGCGAATCGGCTCCAATTGGCGACGTCCGAGACAACTACGCTGGCGCCGGAGTCTCCCAATACGAAGGCGAGCCTCTCATCTGGATACCCGGGATCAAGCGGCGTGTATGTCAAGCCTGCCTTTAACACTGCAAGTATCGCAACGACAAAATCGACCGACGACTCAACGCACACTCCGACTATGGCCGGAGCGGCGATCCCAAGGTCCATGAGTGCTGCGCCCAAGCAATCGGCGCGCTGATTGAGTTCCTGATACGATACTGCCTCAGTATCATCGGCAATTGCGCGAGCTAACGGGCGCTCCCGACCCCATCCCTCGACGAAGTCAACGATCGACGGCTGCCAGCCATAGCGACTCAGCACACGGGCGTCGGCCATTTTAGGCCTGCATAGCCGCGGCCATCTGGCCGCGCACGAAGTCGAGAAGGGAGGTGTCGCCAAGCGAGATGGTTTGCCCGTCCAACCACTGAACGCGCAGCTCGCGTGACGTGTGCCCTGCCCATGCAGCAATATCGGCTCGGTCGCGCCAGTCAGACGTTCCCACTACGACGCTGATTGACATGTCGAGCGCTTCACTGGATGAAGGGCGGTAGCCGTGGAGGAGAGCTGTATCAGCGCGGAGTGCCGGCAGGAGGAGTGCCATAAGACTGCGGTTTGCGAGGACTTCTGGCGGCGTGGCTCCAATTCTGGCCAGTTCACCCAGCAGCTCATCGTCGCGTAGGCTGTGCCACCGCCTCCTCTGCTTACTGGCACGCGATGGCGCGACGGAATCACTTGCTATAAGCAGCCGCGGTTGGCAAGCAGTTGATTCAACGAGGTGCCGGCTGCACTCGTAGGCGATCAACGCCCCGCCGCAATGCCCAAACAGAGCAACTCTGTCACTTAGCACGACCTCGGAAATTGCGCCGGCTAGGTCCGGGACAAGGCGCTCCATCTCGGTGTACGCCGACTCGCCATATCGGCTTTCGCGGCCGGGTAGAACGACGGGCCACACCGTAGCCACCTCAGACAACGCATCGTGCCAGCCCCCAAACGGTGCGGCCCCTGCGCCCGCATGACCGATACAGAACAGCTGCGGCAGGCTCATATCCGCACCAGCTCTTGGCCTGAACCACCGATGATCTATTGACAACGGCAGCTTCGGGGTCGCCTGCACCTCCACGGATTCACACCACTGCTCGCCGTAGCGCGATCTCGATGACGGCTTCCAAATTCTCGGCCTCTACTAGGTCGGCAATATCGAATCCTATCCCCGATGCACCGGCAATGGCCCAGACCCTCAGTGCTAATTGCGAATCGCCGCCCAACTCAAAGAAGTTGTCCGCTACCGATACTCTGTCTGTCTTTAGTACCGAGCTAACGATACGGATTATCTCCGACTCAATCTCTTGGCGCCGTGGCACCGCAGGCACGCCCTTACGCTCGCGTCCAGCGTTAGTTTCCAAGAATCTCTCCGAGCGCATCGACGAACTCTTGAGCCAACGAGCTGGCCGTCTCTCGGCGAACGAAGCGACCGTCATAGCGCAAGCGCAAGGTAATTGCGCCTGACTGTGGATCCTGCTCCAGGTCGTAGGCGACAGGAAAACTCGTTCTTTCGTAATCCACCAGCCTTCGAGTCTGGACCCCGGCGGCTCGCAAACCGCGGTAAACGTGGAAGTGGCTGAAGTTGAAGATCGAGTCAAACAGCTCGCTACGTCCGGCTGCGCGAAGTATGGCGCCCAGCGGCAAGTCCCGATGCACGTGGACTACTCGCTCCTCCCCAAACACTTCGCGGACCAACACCTGCCCTGGCCGGGCATCTGGGATGCGAATAGGAATTGTGTTGAGGAAGAGTCCATAGGCACGGTCGCCGCCGAAGGCCTCGGCACGCGTATTGGTAACCAACCCGGCAACAAGGTCTGATGCCGCATGCCTGGTTCTCAGAGACGATGCGTACGCAGCGAAAAGCACACTCTTCAATGGGACCTGAGTGCTGCGTGCGAGGCGTACAGATTCGCGGGAAAGTTCGCTTGGAAGGGCGTGGGTAATGACCTGCGCCAGCAGGCTCCGCGGCACCGCCTCGGGTGAAGACTGAGAACGCGTCACCAACCTACTTGGATTTGCGTGATCAAGATATCGTTGCCAGAAGGAAGTGCGCTCCGGGTGCGCGAGAGCGCGTAACTCCGTCGCAACGAAATCCGCATAGCGCACTACAGGAGCCACCGCCCTAGGGTTCGGCTGTTGCAACATAAGACCCGAGTACTTCACAAGCAAGTCTGTAACAAGGGAAGCCGCGCTCCAACCGTCAAGAATCGCGTGATGCCAAGATGCGACGAGCATGAAGCGATCACTCAGGTGAGCTACTCGGAGACGTATCAGCCCGGGCTTGGAGAGCGGGAACGGCAATCGGAGATCTTGGTCGATTAGCCTTCGCGCCGCTTGGCGGCTTAGCTCACGGGGGCTACTAGCCTGTACACACTGAAGATCCGGATCGGCAAAGGCGTGTACGAGCTGTATCGGCTCGCTATACGTCGCCAGGTCGAATGAGGTCCGGAGCGTTGGTTGTTCGGAGAAGAGCTCGGCAATGACCTCGCAGAACCCATCGCACGAAAACGGCAGCGCCACGATGTAGGACATTGCATCGTGATACGCGCTGCTGCGCTGGTCGTACAGTGAGTGGAATATCATTGCCTGCTGCAATCGGGTGAGCGGAAATGCATCCTCGACGCCGGCTGGGAGCCGAGCGCGATCGCGGTCCGTCAGGAGCGCATATGGCTTCGTCGCTTCGTCCGCATCTGTTGGTTTTACCGATCTCGTCGCAATCGCTGCAAGGCCTGCCGCGGTTGGTTGCTCGAGGAGATCGTTTGGCGATAATCTCAGCCCGCGGTCGCTTGCATGCGAAGCGACACGAATGCTAAGGATCGAATCGCCGCCCAACTCAAAGAAGTTGTCATGAATACCGACCCGCCTAACACCCAACACATCGCAGAAGATGTCAGCCAGAATTCCTTCGGGGCTCGACCCGGGTGCGGAAATACGCGGCCGCAGAGTCGTGTTTGATTGCACAGGGATCGGCTTACTGCCGCCGTTGCCCAGGGGCATCATCACTCCGTCCGCATCGCGCGCCAGTTGCTTCAGCAACTCTGGCCAACGCCTCGTTATCCACTCACCAACTGCTGCGGAGACAGCGCTAGCGTCATATCGGACCTGCGCAGTCCATTCCGTCTTCGATCGCGGCTCGACTGTAATCATGGTCTTGAACGGAATGTCGTCTACTGCAGAGTCCAGCTCGGTACAGACGGCGCCATCAAGGGTGAGCAGTTCCGCTGGGTAGTTTTGATACGCGAAACTCACATCGATCCGAGGTGGGTCTGACCGTGGCAGGTTGGTGGAGCGTGATTTGGCAATCAATCTCGGTAGCGCGAAGTCTCGGTGTTCATTAGCAGCAACCGCTAGCTCTCCCGCGCGCTGAATAGCTTCACGCACAGTCGACAGCTCCGAAAGGTCGAACGGGAATGGGACCGACTGGATTAGATACCCAACCAGACCTTCATCGGCTTTCGTCCGCCTTACAGATATGGGCGACCATACTATCAACTGCTCTTGCCCCGTAAATCGGTGCAGCATTACCTGGAGCGATGCCATCAGGACCGCAAATGGTGTGACATTAAGTTGCCGGGCCAGACCGTGTACAGCGCGCACCACGTCAGGTGCCCAGGCCGTAGCGCTGGTTTCGATGTTTGCGCGGGAGCGTCCGCTGCCCGGGGGTAGATCGACCTGTGCTGGCAGGTTTTCGACCAGGTTGATCCAGTAACCCACATGGTCTTTCTGAGCTGCGCGTTCGCGTTGATCTGCGGCCCACGCACTATAGGTTGGCCCCGCAGGTAGCCGGCCGCTGCCGTCCCCCCGAGCTACCGAACGATATAGCTCGCTGAGCTCGCGCAGCAGAACATGGAGCGACCATCCGTCGCAAGCGATGTGATGAACCGCGACGAGTAGAACGTGTTCAGTTTCTGCGGTCTGCATGAGGGCCATCCGCGCAAGCGTGCCGCTCGAGAGATCGAATGGTCGATTTGCTCGCAGACGGATGGCCGCGCGAAGGTCTGTCGGCGTCGCGTCGCGCAGGTCGGCGAACTCAAACGCGCCACAGCCATCCACTATTCGCCGTTCCAGTGTCCCGCCGGCCTCTACATACGCGGTCCGCAGCGACTCATGCCTTTGGACGACTTGCGCCCAGGCATGCTCTAGTGCATCCCGATCCACTCGACCATGCAGCGAGTAGCTTCGCGCGACATTGTAGGCGGGACTATCGGGCCGAATTCGGTTGAGCAGCCAGAGTTGCTCTTCCCCGAAAGACAGGGCTGCGCCGTGCGTTGCGGCGCTGCGAGCGGTGTTGCCTCGCCCCGGAGGGGTCTCCTCGAGAATTGCAGAAAGCCCATTTAGAGTCGGTGCACTGTTTACCGCCCTGTACTCTAGTAACACACCCAGCCGATCCGCGACCAGCGCAACCATGCGCGATGCCAAAATGGAATCGCCGCCCAGCTCAAAGAAATTGTCCTTTGGGCCAACATTCTCCATCTCGAGCAGCTCACACCAAATCCGTTTGAGCCCCGGATTGGTACGCGGCGATGGCGCGCTATTGTTGGGCCTTCGTGAGCTATCGCGCAATGATGCTCTGACTAGAGCTGCGCGATCGACCTTTCCGCTAAGCGTCTTCGGCAACGCGCCGAGCGCGACTATCCGATGCGGCACCATGTGCTTGGGTACACGGCGAGCAAGCCAGCGATGAAGGCGCGCAGGTAGCTGCCTCAGTAAGTAGCGCTGCAGTGGATCATTGCACAGCCGCTCCTGACTCGATACGAAGGGCTCCGTTGGCCAGCGTGGAAGTTTCTCGTCCCAACCGCTTCCAATCTTCGACAGCACGACGTCGAAGGCACCGCGACTGTCATGGGACGCCCAGTTGGGTTCAACCGTGTATCCGAACCTCGCAGCAACATCGAAGAAATCGTCCAGATCCACTCCAGCCAGTCCATCAAGTCGTGCATTCGGTATCTGGCAGAATGCCAGCTTGTCGGGCGCTTGTTCAGCGAGCCGGCGCTCGAGAGCTGTCAAGCCGGCGGCCCGGGGCCAGGTCTCAGGGTCGACGTCATAACTCTCCTGCGAAGACGCTATATCAAAGATTACGTCATAGCGAAAACAATTCATTTCATTTAGTGCTCGTCCACGCCTCGGCCAAACGCGGACATGGGTGACGCGGGGGAGGTCAAGGTCGGTGAAGTATCGGGGCGAAAGCACAAGTTCCCCGTCGTTCTCTATTCGGCTCTGTACGCGGGCGTTCAGCTCCTCAGGAGATGCATCGGCGCCGGCACCGCTCAGAGCCCATGTGTGAAAGCGCTGCAGCAATGCCAGACTGCGGACATCTCCAACAAATACGTGGCCCCCATCGCGTACGCATCTGACAGCCTCCCGCAAAGTTGCAGTTAGATAGTCGACGCTGGGGAAGTACTGAACAACGGAGTTTAGAATCGCCACATCGAATTGATCGGCGTATTCTGCCGGCAGCCGTCCTGATTCGAACTGCTCGACTCGGACCTCGGATCGGAAGTGTGCGCGATCGACCGCGGCCCGCAGATGCTCTACTGCAGCCTCAGCGACATCTGAGCCCACATACAGCTTAGATCCGGGAGCAAGGCGGTACAACAACATCCCGGTACCTGACCCGAGTTCAAGCAGGCGTTTCGGCCCAAAGGATGCTATCCGGTGCGCGGTAGCATCGATCCATTCCCGCATCTCGTCCTGGGGGATTGGGGCCCCCGCCGAACTGTCAATCCAGCCGCGTGTGTCGAGAGTGGGATCGCCTACCCAAGGATCAGCAAGGACCGAGTTAAAGACGCGCTGCCAATCCTCCACTCGCTCGCGTTCGAGCCTTGCCCGTGCCCCGCCCGTTGGCCGGCTCGGAACGATATATGCGAACAGTCGCCCACCTCCATCTGTGGACTCGCGTGCCACGACCGCAGCCTCTTTGACGTGGGCATGTCGGGTTAGGACCGCTTCGATCTCGGCGGGCTCGATGCGGAAGCCCCGAATCTTAACTTGGTCATCCGTTCGGCCTAGATACTCGAAGTCACCGCCTGGCAACTTGCGAGCAAGATCTCCACTCTTATACAGCCGTGCCCCTGTAGGCCCGAAGGGATGAGCGATGAATCGCTCTGCTGTCAGTTCACGCTGTCCCAAGTATCCTCTGGCAAGGCCTGGGCCGGCGACATGAATCTCTCCAACCGAACCGTCCGGAACCCGCCTTCCGTTGGAGTCTAGAAGGTAAAGTTCCAGGTCGCTAATCGGTCTGCCAATCGGAATGCTCGCCCGCTCTAGCAGGGCTTCCGGAAAGACGTCTCCACAAGTCACGTGCACCGTCGTCTCGGTAATTCCGTACATGTTGACGAGGCGCGGCGCTCGCGCCCCGAAACGGTCAATCCAGTCCCTCAGATGCCAACTCTTCAGCGGCTCTCCCCCGAAGACGACCAGGCGCAGATTGTGCGTGCCTCCGGTCCGACTGGCGACATGTCCCAACTCACGAAAGGCCGTTGGCGTCTGGCTCAACACACTAACGCCTGTCTCACACAGCAGCGCCCAGAGCTGCATCGGATCTCTCGCCACAGAACTTGGCACCAGGACCACAGTTCCGCCGTGCAGCAAGCCTCCCCACAGCTCCCAAATAGAGAAATCAAACGCCGTCGAGTGCACCAGGGACCAAATATCTTCTCTGCTGAAGGCGAACTCTGCGGCCGTTGCTGTGAACAGGCGTACCACGCTCCGGTGCTCAACCATGACTCCCTTCGGTCGCCCCGTCGATCCGGATGTGTAGATCACGTAAGCCAAGTCCGCTGAACTAGAGGACCACTTCGGATTATCTGCGCACGACTGAGCAATGTCGTGCGAGTCCGCATCAATCAGAATGACATCCAGACCCCTGGGCAAGCGGCCGACGCATCCTGCTTCAGTCACAGTCAACAGTGGAGTGGCATCGTCTATCATCAAGCCGAGCCTCTCTCTCGGATACTCCGGGTCCAGCGGGATATAGGCACCGCCGGCTTTTAGCACTGCTAGAACGGCCGCAATGAACTCCGGTGACCGCCCCAAACACAATCCGACCAACCGGTCCGAGTGCACCCCACGCTCGCGAAGAGTGTGCGCCAGTCTATTCGCACGCCGATTCAGGTCGCCATAGGTCCACTGCTCATTTCCAGACACAAGGGCAGTCGCCTCCGGCGTCTCGCGCGCGCGCGCCTCGAAGATCCTGTGCAGAGTCCCCGAGTCACGATGGCCAAGGTCCAACTGCGCGCTCACAGTTCGCCGCACGCCGCTGAGCAGATCAACTGAGCTATGCGTCGGCGCGAGGTTTGCGAGGCAAGCATCTCGCGATGGTAGAAGGGCAGACTTGTCCAATACGAGTTTGGCAGGGCAGCAGCCCAGCCACGCTTCACGGTTGCCAGGTCGCCGAGCGTCTCAGCACCCGGCTGTATCACGAGAGTAGGAACCGACGTCGCCATTCGAGGCTGATACTCGGCGCCCAACCGATGCGCAAGCTCCTCTACCAGCAAGAGATGAGCAGCGTTGGCCAGTTGGAAATGCCTAAGTTGTTCAGGAAGCTCGACGTGTTGCAGGCGGTCCGCCACGTGCTGTGCCATGGCGGTTCTTGTAAGGCCGTGCAAATCGGCGACTCCAATGTCCACAATACCTTCAAAGCGAGAGGCCCAGAACTGAGCCCCGTCAAACGCCTCAACATCGCCTGCCCGCGCGACAGCTGGGGGGGCTATCAGCACCAGATGATCAACACCGATCTCGTCGCAAAGCAGCCTTGCGGTTTCGAATGCAAGGATGCACCCAAACGAATAGCCCAGCAATGTCAACTCACGCGGAACTCTCGCCTCGCTGAGAACTCTTGCGAAGCCCTGCGCTATCTGCTCGGTGGTATCGGGCATGGCTCTTTCCCCATAGAGACCGGGGAGTTCCAGTCCGCACAGATCAGCACACCCGCGCAGGTCACGTGCCAACTCTAGGTATGTGAGAGCAGTACCGCGGCTCGGAGCCGCTACGACAATCGGCGATGATCCTTGGTTGGCAAAATGAATCAGAGTGGCTCCCCCGCCGACTATCCGGCGCTGGAGGGCAGCCGCCAGCTGCTCCACAGACGAGAACTGCATAACCAGTGCTTCGTCGAGGTCGTGCCATAACTCGCGGCGGGCGGTCTCAACGAAGCGCATTATGTCAATTGACGATGCGCCGAAGTCAAAGATTGAACGGTCGCGTGCCAGATGACCGCCGCCGCCGAGGGTTTGACTCCAAATCGCGTGGATCTTCGACTCGAGAATTCCGCGAGGCTTGGACTGCTCGGACCCGCTCATCTGAGTCACCAGCGGTTTGAACGCTCGGTTACGGTCCCGAGACTTCTCTCGCAGGTGCCCAACCGGGCGGGCTTAGCCCACCTTCTCGGGATCACTTGCTGAGACTGCACCAAACTCAATCCTTATCGCCCTCAACAGATTGGCACTCATTTCCGTCCAGAGTTCCTCCCCAATGTCCGCTGTGGCACCCCTAGCTCGGAAAACGGTGCCTGTGCGGGTCGCAGACCGATCTGGAAAGGGCAAGATCAAGTAATCCACCCTCCGCGTCGAGCAGTCATCGCTGATTTCCGTCTCTGCAACTAACTCCGGAGCCAGATGGAGAAGGAGACTGGTTTCAGCTAAGGCGGCATGGTGATCGTGTGTCCGTGGGACCCCAGTGGCCTCCGCAATTGCGTCGCGGGTGCCCTCTGTCACGAAATCCCACCAACTGGCTGCCATCACCGTAGCATCGCTCGCCGTGTTGCAGAAAGCATCGACCGCTTCGAAGATCACCGGAACGTTCGCGATGTGGGCGTTCAGAATTAAGAATCGTCGCACACCCTCCCGATAGCAGGCGTCGAGCACATCACCAATAACAGCTCGAAGGGTTTCAGAGCGCAGACTAATACCGCCAGGCATCAGGCCACCCATCGCCATGGGGCTCGTCTTGTGTCCATAGAGCAGGGTCGGTAGGATAGCTACCCTTAGCCCGGCGCCCTGAACTTCTCGCGCCATGAATGAAGCAACCACCGAGTCCGTTGCGAGGGGCATGTGAGCTCCGTGTGGCTCGAGTGCACCGATAGGGAGCACAAAGAGGCTGTCCTCCCGAAGATTGGCGTACTGGGGCCAAGCCAAGTTGCTGATCGTGATGTCTGGTGGATAGAATCCGGCTTCGGCATTACCTATCGGCATGCCCGTCTTCGGTGCAGTCACCGAGACCATCCCAGGCTCGGAGCACCTTCATCCCTAATAGCGGCAGCCGCCTCGAGATTCAGGAAGTCCTCCTTATTACAGCATCCGAAGGCCGCCTCGCACGGAGACGCTGGACCAGATAGGGGTCGGAGTCTAAACTCACGGTCGCGCACGTTACCGATCTTGTTACGCCGCAGTACGTAATATCGCGAGCATCGGTAGACGTCACCGTTGATGGCGATATAGACGTAACTGTGACCTGCTCTGCAGGGCTGGGACTGCACCCCCTCTAGCGCGCGCAGGTTGATCTGGACCAGCCGATGGTTGGCGCCGACTTTATCGAGAACAGATTGAAAGTCTTGCAACCTAAGCGAGGGAACCATTTGGCCCGAGCTTCCAACCAATCCACGCGGCGTCCGAGGATTGTAACCAAGGTCCACATTGAACCGCAGGCCACTTTCCACAGCCATGTCACGCAACGCCATGATGGACTCGACATTGTCTGGGAACAGTAACGCATTCACCACAACGAAGCACCCGTACACTTCCTGTGCGAGACGGGCATTCTCAATCAGCTTCCCGGCCGAGACCTCGGCCGGATGATGGGTAATCCACAGTGACACCTTCGAGCTGTCAGCTTGTGCAAGCAGTCGCGGCAATCCTCGGCCCAGCAGTGCGCCGTTAGTCAGGAGCTCCACAAACTCAATGTGACCACGAGTCGTCAACCAGGCGGCGCGCTCAAGGAAAGTCTTAGAGGCAAACGGCTCTCCCAGCGTGCCCATACGCAACCCAATGCGCGTAGAGGCAGATCCTAGCCAACGGACAGCGTCTTCGAACACCGCCCGCTCCTCGTGGCTCGCCCACTCGACGGTGGAACTCTTCGCATAGTCTCCCGTAGATACACAGTACGAGCAGTGCAAATTGCACAGACGTTCAGGGCTGACATACCAAACTCGAAGCAGCCCTCCCTCGCGTCCGCTACGCGCCAGACTACTCATCCGGTGCCGCGGATATTGGGAACGTAGCCACTGGACGGAATTGCCGATGTGGGAAGTCCAACTCTTGGTCGTGACAGGTTCGGCAGATGTAGTCCTTAGGCGCATCTTCAACCCCGAATACACGCCTACGCAGTTTGACTGCCCGTGGATGAACCATCACATCGTGCAAGGTCCCGTCTCGAATATTGCCATAAACCTCGCGCTGGTAGTAGTCGTTGCAGCAAATGAATAGGTCACCGCGCACTGAGAAATACGCATGATTCAGCGGCCAACTGCACCCTCGCAACCGGCCTGTTATGTGAACCGCTTGATTGTAGTGACCGCCGACGGCCCCGGCTCGATCGCATGTGAGTGTGGGCCTGACCTCAACGCCCCGCGCCGAATATCGCTCGCGTAGCTTCCGCACGTTCCGGCGTAGATCATCGCCTGTGCCGTTGACCGCGATGGTGATAGGCCAACCCGCCTCGATTGCCCGTTCGAGGTTGCGTTGCGATATCGTCAGCGTGCGGGAGCCTGTGAGGCGCTGGAACTCCACGTCGTTTTCGCTCGGCAAGTTCACAACCAAGTGGTGCAGTACGCCGGTATCGGTTAGCAGTTTGATTTTTCCAGGCGTCAGAGCACTCAGGTTTGTCGACAGCGATAGCTTTAAGCCGCTTTCGGCAAGGAGACGCACTCGGTCCTCAAAGTGCGGATCGAGGGTAGGCTCGTTGAAGAAATGGAAGGTAACGAATCTGATATTGGTATGTGGCTTCAGCTTGTCAATGATCTCGCCGAACAAGGGCATAGACATGGTCTCGCGCGGCTTAGGGTCAGCTGCTACCGGACAGAACTGGCAGCCCCAGTTACAGTGAGCGGTGACCTCAATCTGCGCCGTCAGGAGTCTATATTCAGTGCAGAGTGATGACGGCGCTTGCAACCACTCGCGCGCCATGAGATCCCCAATGGTGCGGCGGCCATATTCGGCGACGAGATACGTTGTATCTACTGGATCAAGCGCCGCACTCTCGAGCGCCAAGAGCGCGTGGTGGCTATCGTGCCACACAACGGAGCGGTCCAGCCCAATTACGCCAAAGACCGCGCCCGTGGTCGGAGGAGACAGTTCGGGATATTCCGGACCGCGAGTATCAGTGACATAGATCACGCGTGCCGACTTCCCCGGACGAACCAGGGTCAAATATGGGGATGTCTGCAGCTGGTTCGGCCACTCTGATGCAGCGACGCCGCGAGTTCGCGTCGTCATTGGCCGCACACTTGGTAAGCGGTTGAGGCATTATGAGTGGCCGACTGCTTCGGCCTCGCAGTCGACAGCAGCTTTCTAAGGCCGAGAAGACGTCGTGCCGGCCAGTCGGGGCGATTACCGAGGATTACGGTCGCAATACCTAGAGGCGCGCCTCCGCTGTCAGTGGTCGCAGTGTCGCCTATCATCAGGCACTTGTCTGGAGCCAGGTCGAGACCCTCACACGCGAGTTGGAAGATGCGTGCATCAGGCTTGGCAACGCCGGCTTCGCACGAGAGCACGCACGCACTAAAAAGTCTCACCAGCCCATGCGCGGAGAGTGCCGCTCTGATGTCATGTGACGTATTGCTGACCAAGCCCAATTTGTAGCCAGCATTCTTGAGGTACGCCAGGGTAGAGCTCACGTCGGAATACGGTGCCCAGGTACTTGGATCGGCGAGCTGTTGGTATGCCGCTAACGCGACGCCGGGGCGCAGGCGATCTAAGGGCGCCAGGAGCCTGAGCCATTCGGTCCTGTGGGTATCCGGATCAAGATCCCGCGCAACTCCTGCCGGACCCCATGCGTCCGAGTTGCTCCAAATCTCGGCCCAGTGCCTCCGGGCATCGCGCGGGGAGATGCCTGCGCGTTGCACCTGATCAATTGCTCCGCGCGGATAAAAGAGGGTATATGCAAAGTCAAATAGTATCCCCTGACAATCCCGTAAGGCCCCTGATGAAGGTCCGGCGTGGCCCATTAGGCGCCGCGGCTGCCTTGCTGCATGGCCGCAAACTGATTGCACACGTCCGCGACCTGAGCCACCTCATCACGAGTGAGGCCGGCATGCACGGGAATATTCACTTGACGCGCATCGAAGAACTCGACGCCGTCTAAGCCGACAGCCCTAAAGCTGGTAAAGGCAGTTATTAGGTCGTTTCGGCGATGCACGGCCGAAGCCTGAACTCCGTGTGAGGCCAGATACGCGATGAACGCCAGGCGATCGGCAGCACTGGGCAATAAAAGCGTAAAGAGCCAGTAACTTGGGCAGGTGTGTTCGGCCGCGCGCGGCAGATGAAAGTAGCTGGTGTCGAGCGTTCGCAGGTAGTACTCGGCATGTTCTCGATGGCGTTGGAGTAGGCCATCAACATAGGGCACCTGCTGGACACCAATGGATGCAGCAATGTCGTTCATCTGGAACTTGTAGCCCCAAGACGCAATGTCCTGCTCGCCCTTGAAGTCGGACTCAGTCTGCCGGTCAATCCCGAACCATCGCAGGCGGCGGGCGCGGTCGGCTTCATATTCTGATCCGCATGCGATAACCCCGCCATCACCTGTTGTGATGAGCTTGATCGCTTGGAAGCTAAAGCACGTATAAGTGGCAGTGTCGTTGCCGATCGGGCGGCCCTTGTACGTTGCCCCCAATGCGTGCGCTGCGTCCTCGATCAAAGCGACCCCCTCCGCAGCACAAATGTCACGAAGGGCATCAAGCTCACACGGATGGCCTCCCCAATCGACACAAACTATCGCTGCACAATCATCGCTGAGGCGCGCTCTAACATCCGTCGGATCGACGAGCCCAGTCATTGGATCGACGTCGGCCCAAACCGGTTGTCCCCCGGCGGCGAGAATCGCGGACGTCGTTGCGGAGCAGGTCATTGGCGTCGTGACAACCTTATTGCGACCAGACTCGTTCACGTGGCTAAGGCGCAGTGCAAGCTGGAGCGCCGCTGTGCAGGAGTTCACCGCCGCTAAGTGCGGATTGCTCAAACGCTGGGCAAGGAGAGCTTCAAATTCATCGACTCGCGGTCCCTGGCCTATGTATCCCGAATGTAACGTCGCGCGGACGGCGTCGTCTGCCTCCGGCGGCATGTGGACGGAGAACAGCTTGATCACCAGTTGGAGTCGCCTTCGT
>Ga0070714_100000716_pt1 | contig 23527 bp, 15 predicted proteins | sample LARL83metaG_FD_65450 | JGI IMG/M metagenome (GOLD analysis project Ga0070714, IMG submission 65450) | Corn, switchgrass and miscanthus rhizosphere microbial communities from Kellogg Biological Station, Michigan, USA - LAR L8-3 metaG | ecosystem: Host-associated > Plants > Roots > Rhizosphere ... | reverse complement strand
TACCAGAAGCAAATGCAGGGCAAGACGCCGATGGTGATCGTGCTAACGGATGGCGAGGAAGTTCATGGTGTCATCGAGTGGTACGACAGGTCTTGTATCAAGGTCAATCGCAACGGCGCCCCCAACGTGATGATCTACAAGCCTTCCATCAAGTACATGTACAAGGAATCCGAAGCCAAGAAATAAGTAGCCGCCGGTTCTGCTGTGGCAGATGTATCGCCCATACCGAACAGTTCAGTATGGGCGCGTGTCCTGGGCGCCCCTCCGTTAACGTCCTACTGATCCCGCTCGCCCCAATACCAGAGCCTGACGTGTGAGAATGTCGTAACGATCGAACAGATTTCGTGGAGCGCGGCTGGTCCCCGGGAAAACCACTTTGAAATAGAGCCGGGGGATGACCTGGACCGCGTACCATCGCAACTGCACGGCATTGTCGAACAATTTCCCTGCCGCTTCCGCCATCTGCGGGTCGGTGCTTTCTCTGGCTGCCTCCGCAATTTTGACCAGGATTCCGGCGTTGTCGTAGGCGGCCCGGACATATTCCACTGCCGCCAGCATGCGTTCGCGGTGAACCGTTCGGAATTCGTTGCCGGGCAATCGCTCACGTAAGTAGAGTTCCTCGCTCTCATCAATCAGGTTGCGGAATGCGTCCACATCGATCGGCACAATCCCGGAAACGCTCGGGACTTCAGCCTTTCGGGCAAACCAGTGGCCTTTAGCCAGGATGAGGAGGGCGGTGAGTCCCAGGATGCTGAGAAAGACTAAAAAGTAGGCGAAATTCATCAGAATTACCCCAAATACACTCCTTCAGGGAAAGTCTAATGGAGCAGACATTCACCAAAGCAAAATTATCTTTTTGTTCCGTTTTTGAAAAACCCCGGTAGCCACGTAAAGTGGCCGGTTTTCTGGCCAGATCAGATGGCCAGATCACCTGGTCACCCCATGCTGTGTTACGCTCGGATTCTTGTGGAAGCCGCAATCCTCACCGAGAATCTCACCCGCCGATTTGGCGACTTCACGGCTGTTCAAGACGTAAATCTCCGGGTCGATACTGGGCAGTTCTACGGTTTTCTGGGCCCAAACGGTGCCGGGAAATCTACGACCATCAAGATGTTGACGGGATTGATGGCGCCTACATCCGGGCGGATGCAAATCCTGGGTCTCGATCTTGCGACGCACATGGTGGACGTGAAACGTCAGATCGGTGTCGTCCCCGAAGGAATGGCGCTGTTTGGCAGGCTGACGGGATCGGAGTATCTGAACTTCGTTGGGCGGATGTATGGTCTGGATCGCACGACTGCGGCCCAGCGGGCAGCGGAACTTCTGGAATTCATGGAGTTGAGCGACCATCCAAAAACACTGATCACCGACTATTCCCATGGCATGCAGAAGAAGTTGGCAATGGCTGCAGCGGTGATTCATGGACCCAAGGTGCTGTTTTTGGATGAACCCTTCGAGGGCGTAGATGCGATTGCGTCCAATACGTTAAAAGCCATGCTGCAGCGGATGATTTCGCGCGGGGCAACCATCTTCCTGACTTCGCACGTGCTGGAAATTGTCGAGCGGCTGTGCACGCATGTCGGGATCATCAACAATGGCAAGCTCGTGGCGCAAGGGTCCCTGGATGAGCTGCGATCCGGCATTACGGACGAGGCCAGTCCTGGGGAGCGCATGTCTCTGGAGGAGTTCTTCCTGAAAACGGTTGGCGGACCGCGCACGGCGGCACAGGAGTTGTCGTGGCTGGCGTAGTGCCCAAAGCCGGCGAACAGCTGCGCGCCGTTGCCAGGTTGCGCTGGCGGCTGGTCCTGAATTCCCTGCGTTCGGTGCGCGGACGGATGAATCTGGTCTCGCGATCCATCGCGGGACTGTTCGTCACTGCGGCCGGGGTCGGCGGCGCGTTTGCCTTGGGAGTAACTTCGTGGGAACTCACGCGGGCCCACCAAGCGGAGTGGTTGGCAGCTTTCTTCTGGATCGTCTTTCTGTTCTGGCAATTTTTCCCGGTGATGGCAACTGCCTTCACGCAAAATATCGACACCTCTGCCCTGCTGCGATTCCCCCTAACCTACCAAACATATTTCTTTGTGCGCCTGGCGATGGGCACGCTCGACATTGCGACGGCTCTGGGGCTGTTCTGGTCATTGGGCATCGGAATCGGGGTCAGTACCGCGGCGCCGCACCTGATTCCATGGGTGATCCTCGCGATTCTTGCGTTCATTGTGTTTAACGTCCTGCTCGCGAGAGCAATTTTTGTCTGGATTGAACACTGGCTTTCGCGGCGCCGTAGCCGCGAAATCATGGGCCTGCTCTTTTTCGTGCTGATGATCGCGTTCCAGTTCGTCGGACCGGCGTTGGACCATTACAGCAAGAGGCCAGCGAGCCAGCGCTTCGGCTATGTGGCCAAAGTAGTGCCCGTGCAGCGAGCCCTTCCGCCGGGGCTGAGCACGGAGATCATCGGCGCTGCGGAAGCCGGCGACTCTACCCGGTTGCTTGGCGCACTGCTCTTGGTGGTCACTTATTCCGGAGCTGCACTTGCGCTGCTGCACTTGCGCTTGCGCCAGCAATATCGTGGCGAAAATCCGGAGGGAAATGCTTCAACCGTGACAGCGATCGATGGTGCGGTTCGGCGCGGATGGAAGTTGCCGTTTTTTTCTGCGCCGGTCTCCGCTGTGTTCGAAAAGGAGATCCGATATTTCTCCCGCAGCGGCCCCATGCTGTTCACCATGATCATGCCGCTGGTCGTAATTCTGCTCCTATGGGGAGGGAGGAAGAGTTTTCTGCAACACCAGTCGGAATTTTTCTTTCCCATCGGTGCCGGCTATTGCCTGCTGGTGATGACCAATTTGGTTTACAACAGCTTTGGAGGCGATGGCGGAGGCATTCAGTCTTTTCTCATGGCGCCCGTCACCTTCCGGCAAGTTGTGTTCGCGAAGAACCTGGCGCAGTTCGCCGTGCTGGTCGTGGAAATTGCAATTCTGTTGCTCGGCGTGAGTTTGATCTATCACCCCCCTCATCTGGTTTTTCTGGTGCTGACGTTCTGCTGGTATCTTTTCGCGGCTCCCATCAATTTTGGTGTCGGCAACCTCCTGTCACTCTACTCGCCAAAGAAAATCGATTATGCGGTTTTTGGGCGGCAGCGCGCGTCGGAGACGACCATCTTTGCCAGTCTCGGAGTGCAGTTAGGAGTGATGGGTATCGGCGCTCTGGCAATCTTTCTCGGATATCACTATCAAGATTATTGGCTAGGTACGCTGATTCTGGCGGCTCTGGCCATTCCGGCTATCGGCGCCTACCTGATTCTGATGCGTCGAATCGATGTGATCGTGATGGCCAGGCGCGAAATGCTGGCAACAGAACTGTGCAAGGCGTAATCACAAACCATTCCAGCGCTTTGTCAGAATCAGCACGCGGAAACCCAGCGTTCAACGCGCAATTTGTACCGTTAGGCAACCCGGCAGTCACGCTCAGTCAAGCTGCGGCGAAGTAACCAACTCATTCGTTCCAAACTGTCGTTCCTGAATTTTTCGGGAACTTGTAGCCTTCCCTGCGCGTAATCTATGTGTGTACCCGCTGAGCGGGAATTCTGCATTTCTTAGGGCTGGAGCAGACCGGGGAGGGCACTTATGGCTCAATCGAGATTAGTTTCTATTGCAGTCTTCATACTTAGCGCTGCGCTGATGTGTTCGGCGCAAGAAGCCACAAGAACGCTGACCATCGTCTACCGCGATGGACATCAGAAGAGTTTCACGATTCCCAACGGTTCGCGCATCGATTTCAACGCCGGCAACATGATGGTCAGCTCCGGCAGGAATGTGGAAACAATTCGGGTTTCCGATGTTGCCCGCATCGATTTTGGCAACCTCCGCTCGATGGGGTTCGGGATGAACCACTTCGTCGGCAAATGGGAGTTTGGCACCGGGGTAGGCAATCAGACGTTCTTCGTGACCCTCGATCGCAATGGGCACGCTCACAAGACCCTGGGATCGACCAATGGCAAGTGGTCGGTGGTCGATGGCGAAGCCGTGATCAAGTGGGACGATGGCTGGACCGACGTGATCCGCAAAGTAGGCGACAAGCACAAGAAATTCGCTTACGAAGAGGGTCGACCGCTGGACGGTGAACCATCCAATGTGACCGACGCCAAGACGCTCAATTCGGAGCCGATTTAGAAGTCGGGCGTCAGGTTTCAGGTCTTAGGCTTCAGGAAAAGCCCTAAAGTTCTCGCGTCACTTTGCCATTGCGGAAAGTTGCCGCACGGTGCTAATGAAGGTCGTAGTGGCGCGGGTGAGAGTGCGATCACGCCTGTAGGCCACGCCGAGTTCTCGCCACAACTCTTCGCCTTTAATTGGAATGAGCTTCACCCGGCCGGCGAGAACCTGGTCGCGCGCAAAGCTGGCACTGATAATCGAAACGCCCAGTCCCGCGGCAACAAAACTTTTGATCATGCCCACGCTAGGGAGTTCCATGCGCACTTGCAGTTGCCCGGCATAAGGGCGAAACAGCTTGTCCATCAAGCGGCGGCTAAAGCCCGTCTTTGGGAGCAACAGCGGTTGCTTGGCAATGTCCGCCACCGTGACCACTTCCAATTTCGCAAGAGGGCTCTGCGGGTTCACCATCAGCATTAGCTGATCGCGGAAAATCGGGTGCGTACGCACGTTCGAACTTTTGACTGGCAGCGTAACGATGCCTACGTCCAGCGCGCCGGTTTCCAGCTTCTCGACAATCTTGTAGCTGAAGTTGCGATAGATGCTGATCTGCACGCCCGGATAAAGGCTGCAGTATTTGGCGAAGACGTCCGGCAGAACGTAAAGGCATGTGGCTTCATTGGCGCCGACGGTAATCGTGCCGCGTGGAGTATTGCCTTGGTCGGCCACCGCGAGCAGCGATTCATCCCGCATCTGCAGCATTCGCTCGGCGTAGGCGAAGAGAGCACGGCCGGCAGGAGTTAAGGTCACGTCTTTGCCGCTGCGATCGAGCAGGCGGTCGCCATAGGCCTGTTCGAGTTGGCGGATTTGTGCGCTGACGGCGGACTGCGAGCGGAATACCTTTTGCCCGGCGCGCGAGAAACTTCCAAGCTTCGCCACTTCCAGGAATGTGACCAGCTGATCGAAGTCCATTGTTGCCGGAATTATACAGAAACGCCCTACCCGGAAGACGAGTAGGGCGTGCAGAGGGCACTACTTCCCAACAGGCCTAAGCCGCTCTGCGTTCAGTACTGGCTTGGGGATTCACAGCAGTTTCACCGATCTGCGTAAGTTTCGCGTCGGCAGCTTTCTCTTCGTTCAAGGTTTGCTGGAGCAGTGTGGCGGCCTCGGTGTAGCCGAGTTGCTGGGCAAAGGAAACCAGCGATCCATACACTGCCATCTCGTAGTGCTCGACCTTGTTTCCGCCGACGATCAGAGCGGCATCGCGCAGATATGAAGCATCGATGTCGCCGATCATGTCCTTCGCTGAGCTGGTGAGTTCGTCGAGAACATCGTTGTCCTTAGTTTTGGCCTCTGCTCCGACGACGGAGAACACGCGTTCCAGGCGTGAGACATGGTTCCGGGTTTCCTGAAGGTGCTGATCGAACGCTCGCCGCAGTTCTGGCGAGGTGGATGACTCGATCATCGTGGGCAGGCCTTTTTTCACGAGCTTCTGCTCGCAGTCGTACGCGTAACATAGCTCGGCTACAAATAGATCGCGAAGATTCTCAATTTTCATCTTTAACTCCTTGGCTGCTGGACTGAGTTTGGTTTCTATCGATTGGGTCTGACGAAGTTGAGATGAGCCGCGTCAGGTTCGGGCTGTACCTTCTGCGCCATTGGCACGCACGAATGCAGAGTCGACCACCGACTCACGACGCAGACTGCGACGGTTCTGTACCGCGCACAAACATCAGATTGGCCCTCACTGCAGATGTTGCGGAATTCCTCCTCCGTCTCATGTACCGCTCGGTGCCCGCGACTTCGGCCTCTTCTCCGCTTTTCGAGGTGCCGCGAGCGGATGTTGCCCGTGTGACCACAATCACAGACACGCCTTTGCGTAATTCGGATAATCGCCACATCCCTCGTGGGGAGGCTTCAAACAAATGCCTGGCACCAAACTTTCACCCGAACTGAACAAAGCACTACGATCCGCTTCCAAGCCAGTGAAGAAGAACAAAGGTGACCTGCTTTTCCGCGCGGGAGAACAGGCGCGAGGAGCGTTCGTCGTGAAGCGAGGCAAAGTGCAACTGCAACTCGAGGGCGCGGGTGGACTCTATCCAACTCGCCTCCTGGGTGCAGGAGCCCTGGTTGGACTTCCGGCGACGGTGTCCGGGGAACCATATAGTTTGACGGCAGAAGCAGCGCTGGACTGCGAACTGGATTTCATCTCTCGAAAAGATCTGCTCGCTCTACTGCAGCACAACACCACCGCAGCTTTGCAGATTCTGCAGATCCTGAGCGAAGAAATTTACCAAATGCGGAACACGGCCAAGAAAGCTCTGCCGAACCATTACGAAACGGTCCAGTAGCTGGCCGCGCCCTCGATGTCTCTTTAGGCCAGACTTTCAGTGATGGCTCAGATTCCTACGATCTTCAAGGATTTTTCGGAACAGTTCGCATTGCTGCGGACGCAATCCGCCGGAATGTGGAATGACCTGACCATCCTGCGTGATAGAGATGAAGTTTTGTGAGTGGCTAAACTCCGGCCACTTGGGGACGGAGGAACCGTTGGGATCGCCGGCTCTGGCGAAGTTCGTCCAGTAGATTTCCACCCAGTCTGCAATCTTGAAATCTACTTCTCCAAATGGACCTGCGATGTTTCCGGTCTTGGGGTAAAAACCGAAAACGTAAGGCAGGTCTGCCGAGTGCACCGCCCCATCTTTCTCCTGCCCCGGAATGGCGTGCTCGAGTTGATATTCATACACCGCATTCTTGGCAGGATTATGAGAGATGGCTTGCGTGGTCACAGGGCAGCGAAAAATCTGATCAGCGAGCCATTGATTCCCGACCGAACCGTAAAGTGGATCAGCTTGCCCGGTGCCTCCGTTCGCCAGACCGTACAGTTCCATTGCGCGGGGAGCAAGGTCGCCGGCAAACTGCTCGACAAACTTGCGCAGTGCATCGGGAGGTCCGTCAAAGCTGAACTCGCGGTTCGTTGTCCCGATGAGCAGAGGAATCTGAGCCTCCCTCCCCTGGGCGAAGATGTCAGTCGGATTCTCAGGGAGCACGGAGCCGTCGAGAATTGGGCCTAGCATCGGCGGAGTATTGGGATCTTGTTTGGACGCGGCATCCAGGAGTTCGGATACCGATAAGCCGCGCAAGTAGTCAACGGCATCTTTTCCGGCCGGAGCCTTGAGCTTTCCGGCAAGAGCTTCTCCAGCTTTTTCCGCGGCGGCCAGCGGCGGAAGGGGCGACATGAAGGCCGAGCCGCTTTGCACAATCGCTCGCTGAAACAAACTCTTCGAGAGCGGCGAGGTCATCAATAAACTTGTGTCCTGGGCACCGGCAGATTGTCCAAACACAGTGATGTTGTCAGGATCGCCGCCGAACTTCGCGACATTCTTCTTCACCCATTGCAGCGCGGCGATCTGATCCATCAGTCCGTAGTTGCCCGATGACTTGTGCTCAGACTCGCTAGTCAATCCGGGATGCGCAAAGAAGCCAAAGACTCCCAGCCGATAGTTCACCGTAACCAACACAACTCCGTGCTGGACGAGAGTTCCGCTGTTGTACAACGAGCCCGCGCCGGTGCCACCTGCGTTGGCGCCGCCGTGAAGCCAGACCATCACCGGCAATTTCGTTTTCGGGGGCCAGACGGGAGTAGTCACATTCAGGAACAGGCAGTCCTCTTTGCTGGTTTGGGCATCCTGCTTGTTCCAGTCACCCAGAACGGACTGCGCGCAGGGAGAGCCGAACTTCGACGCATCGCGCACACCGGTCCAAGGCTCTAAATCCACGGGTTCGTGCCAGCGCAGCTTTCCAACCGGCGGCTGCGCAAAAGGGATGCCAAGGAACTGTGCGCCGCCAGCCGGACGAGCTACGCCGCGCAACTGTCCGGCAAAAGTTGCTACAACGAGGGAATCATCGCTCGCGGACAGCAAACAACTCGCAAACAGGACAACAACGACTGCGATGCGGAAGAGTTCGAAATAACTTTTGCAGAGCTTTCCGATACCGTGCACAGTTCCTCCGAAAGAAATGCAACGGTATTGTATCTGGAGGAAAGGGCGGGAAAGAAACCGGTCTTACCAGGCGCGAGTTCGCTCGAAATCGCCGCGATCGTTCTGCTGCTTCTGGTCGTCTTTGCGCTTCTTCTGCAAATACGACTGGATGGCGGTTTCGAGCCTGCCGTGATCGTCCCCGGAAAAATCTACGAACTTGAAGGGCTGCAACTCCCATGACATTGGGGTAAGCATTTCTGCGGAACCCAAGATCGATCCCGCAGGAGTCAGGAACATCAGCTTGCCCACCGATCCCTGACGAACAGGACGCGGCAGAGAAAGCAGGCCACCGGTCAACGAAACCACCTTCAACCGACCGGACGCCCGGTTGCCGTCGTTGAAACGAACTACAGCCGGAATGCTTTCATCCAGACGGACCCGTTCCGCCCGGCGTTGCGCGCTGTATTGGGGAATGAACGGCATAAAAGCTCAACCACAGTATGCGTCAGCGGTAACCGGAAAGCGAGATTACCTAAGGACAAAAACTGTGCTGCTGAAGGGACCATCTCTGACAGGTAAATATTCGTAAAGTCGTCTACAACTTTCGGTGCAAGACAAATCGATTTTGCAGTCGTGATCCTTCCAAGGTAGCAAAACCCGCGCCAACTGAGGGTTTTGACACTTGACACATCATTTTTTTTCTTCTATCAAGGTAGACACTTACGACGGGCGATTCGTGCGTCCGACCTTCTTCCCGTCGCTCTGCTCCCAGGAGGGCAAGATCAATGCGCAAGCTTCGTTGGGTACTTTTCTCAGCGTGTCTCTTCGTGTGTCTCTGTTGCAGTGGACTGTGGGCGCAAGGTGCATCGCAAGTTTTCGTCTCCACAGGTACAGCAGGTATTATCTATAGCCTGAACACTTCCAATGGTGCACTGACCACTTTAATTTCCAGCCCAGGTGCCGATTTCGAAGGCATGGTGGTGGCGCCTGACAACACCGCTCAAAAAAGCAGTACAGATGAGTCCACATATTATCTCGTCTATGTTTGCGACACAGCGAACAACAGAGTGTGGCGCTTCAATCCGAACAATCCCGTTTTGAAGAAGGTATACGACAACAACGGAACCCTGAGCGGCCCACAATGCGGCCGAATCACCTCCACAGGCGACCTCGTGGTCTCTAGTACCGTCGCGGGTTCTGGCCTATGGGTTTTCTCCGACGTGACGGATCTGGCGCTGAATTCTGGGTTGCAAACCCCCACTCAACTGGTCTCTGTCGGTGGCAGCAGTGAAGGGGTCGCACAAAAGAATCAGGGTGATCTGCTGGTCGTCGATCGCACGAATGGCAAGGTCCTGCGCACGCCGCTTCTCCCTGCGGCGACCACGACGTTTATCAGCGGGATCTCGCAGCCTTTCGGAATTGCGCGCCGCGGTGACGGCGCCATCTTTGTAGGCACGCAGGGCAACAAGGCAAATCTCGTGCAGTACTCAGCGCAAGGCACGAACCCCACCACCTGCGTAAGTTTCAAAAACAACACGCCGAACTTCATGCAGATGGCGCTGGACAACACGCTGTACGTGGCGGTCGCGGCGAACAGTAACGGGACGGTCCGCAGCATTAACGCAAACACCTGCCAGCAAAATCAGTCGTTCTCGATTCCGCAACCCGCGGTGGGCATAGCGCTCGCCCCGACCATGACGGCATCGCAAAACGTCACTGCATCCAACGGGGCAGCCATTGTGAACTTCGGGTTCACCGCATTCGAATTGAATCAGATCGTGGGAGTCTGCAACGGTAGCGTTTCCGTCGGATTGGCGAGTCCTGCGGCAATCAATACGTTGATTCTGAACTCCGGTGTGCCCGCCACTCCCGCCGTGAACCTGGGCTTGGACGGTTTTGAAGCCATGTTCAGCACCGCAAATCTGAATGGCTGCGCCGCCGGGAATGCCGGGAGCGGGGTAACCAACTTTCAGCTTTCAAACCTGTTGCCTGCGGGAATTGTGAATCCCGAGATCGTGGTATGCACGGAACCTGGCGATCCGGGCACCCCTCCAACAAATTGTCAGCCACAAAACACGAGCCTTGCACAAATTGGCGGCTGGCCGATCGGCGGCTACCTGCCCAATGACCTGAGCAGCGGTGGATCGAAATCGCTGAAATGCCGCATCTTCATGGCTAACGCAGCGCCGGTTGCGGGTGCTGCTGGACAGGAAGCTGGCATTTTCTGCGGATTCCAATCGCCGCTGAGCAACACGTTTACTGGAACGCTGAACAGTTGGAACCTGGCGCTGGCCGCCAACATCACCGATGGAAAATCGGTACCGGTGAAGATCAAGCTGGCGTCATCAACCGGAAGCTGCCAGAACGGGTCCTACATTACCGACGCGACCGCGATACTCGCGGTGGCTCAAATCCTCGACAGCAAGGGAAACAACGTATTTGTTCCGATCGGCTTGATCTCGAACGGTAGTTCAGGGCTGGGTCAGCCACTGTTCAAGGGAGACAACAACCAGCAGTACCTGTTCAATTGGGACAGCAGCAGCTGCATCATGCCTTCGGGGGTGACGCAGGTTTGTCCCAAAGGTACCTACAGCGTGACGGTCCTGTTTCTCACCAACAACACCGCCGGTGGCGCGCAGAGCATTTATGGAGCGCAGACCACATTAGTTAATCTGAAATAGGAACCCCTCAGAAACCTAAAAAGGACGAGCCTTCGTGGCCCGTCCTTTTTGTTTGTCTCGATAGTCGGTAGGCGCCGGCGCGACGAGTCGATGCTACTGCGCAATCGCCTTCAGATCGCTTCGCTTCAGAATGTCGTCACTGCGAGATTCACTCCGAAGCTCCTGGAGCGCTTTCTTCGCGAGCTGCATGTGGGCGTCGGATTCAGCCGCAGCCCCGCTTCCCTTCAAAGTGACTGCAAGCCAGTAGTGAGCTTGCGGCAGAAGTGACCGTATGCCATCGCTTTGCGCTCGACGTGCCACCGTTTCAAGGACAGGCCGCGCCTGCGCGAAGCTCTTGGATTCCGCCAGCGCCTGTCCCATTACCAGCGAAGCTTGCAGCGACAACGAATTCAATCCGATGGAATCGGCGCCGGTGATTACGTCTTTTGCGCTTTTCGCCGATGCAGACGACTTGCCTTGCGCGAGGTCGGTGCGTGCCTGGTTCAACTTCACTCGCAAGACTTCTCCGCGGTCCTTCTGCTTGGCCGCAAGCTGCATCGCCTGATCGAACGCAGTGCGGGCTCCGGCAAAATCGCCTTGATAGAAGAGCCGCTCGCCTTGCTGATTCAGCAACTTCTCGACGAGCACGTCGTTGTGCAGCGACTTCGCCAAGCTCAAAGCAGCGTCAAGATTCTTCTGCGAATCGTCGAACTTCCCAACCAGTGCAAGCATGGATCCATAATCGGCTTGGATTTGCGCGAGGTCCTCACTTTGCTGCTGCAGGTCCTGTTCATTCTTGAGCGCGTCTTGCTGCGCACCCAACGCGGCGCCGTTCCTGCCTTGCAACGCAAACAGACGCGCCATACCGTCCGATGTCATTGCAATCAGGCCCTTGTCGCCTGCGGTGCGCGAGACCTCCAGCGCATGCAGGTAGTTGTCGAGAGCTTTATCGACCTGGCCCATGCGCAGATAGGTATCGGCGATGTTGTTCATGGAACGAGCAGTGTCCACGGGCGACTTGAGTTTCTGTTGTAAGTCCAGAGTTCGCTGGAAGTAGGTCAAGGCTTCGTCGTAGTGGCCCTGTGCGATGTAGAGGTTCCCGATATTGTTCAGGCAAATGCTCTGGGTCTCTTCGTCACCGAGTTGCAGCTCAATCTGCAGTGCGCGTTTGGTGATCTCCAGGGCCTTGTCATATTGACCTTGGGAAGTGAGTACGTTGCCGTAGTTCAGCAGCACGCCGCCGAGCCCAACTTGATCGTTCAGTTCGGTTTCAAGCTTGAGCGCCTGTTCGTAGTACTTATCGGCGTCGTCAGGCTTGCCTTTCATGCCATAGGAATCGGCAATCTGGCGGAGGCTGAAAGCCAGCCCTCCTTTGTCGCCAATCTGCTTTTCGATCTCCGCTGCCTGCTGCAAATTCTGCAGTGCATCATCGGGCTTGTTGGTCAGGCGGTATGCGGCGCCCAGAGTTTGCAGGACGTTTGCCTTGCCTTGCTGGTTATTGAGTTGAACTGCAAGGCTCAGCGCCTGATTCAGATAGTCAAACGATCCTTCCGGCTTGCCGCGCTCGATCTGCACGCCTCCGATGGCCAGAAGGGCGTCGAGGTTCTTGGGATCGCTCTGCAGCACTTTGGCATACAGTTCATACGACTTGTCGTAGTTGCCCTTGCCCTCGTAGATGGAAGCTTCGTCGGCCCAGATGGACGGATCCTGCGGCATTAGCTTGGCAAGATTGTCGTAAGCCTCCAGCGCCTTGTCGGGATTGTTCTGGATGCGCGCGGTGGCCGCCTGGATCATGTACTTCTCAGCCGCCGGAAGGTTTGAGTCCAGGTCGGAGGCCTTGTTCGAATATTCCTGCGCTTTATTGCCTTCCCCAAGGCGAAGATAGGTCTGCGCGAGACGCGCATAGGCCAACGCGAAGTTGGAATCGGCTGCGACTGCCGCCTGGAATCGCTTGACGGCTTCGAGATCGTTATTCTGTCGCGACAACTCGAGGCCTTCGGTGTACTGATGCAGTGCGTCCACCGAATTCGACGACGGCGTAAACGCTGCCGCTTTCATCTGCTCCATCGCTTTTGACGAAAGCGTCAGATTTTGTTGCACGGACTTGGCGAGTTGATCGACGGCCTTGATCAGAGCTTTTTCGTTCACCGCTTCGGCCTTGATCGGAATCACGCGTTCGCTTTTCAGGTTTTCGATTTGCGCGTCAATGCGAATCTGATCGCCGAGTTTGACGTACTCGCCCCAGACAATTTGGTCGGCATTGGTGAATTCCGCAATCCGTTTGATCGAAGAAGGATCGAGCTCGGTGTCAGGCGAAACGCGAAGGTCTGTCAAAATCTGGTGCAGGCGGTCCGGTGAAACTGTGTGCAGGTTTTCCGACTGACCGACGTCCGTGCGGAGCATTTCGGCTAAGCTCTTGCCCATCCAATCGAGTGAAGGATCGCCGGAGGCATTACGCAACGGCAGGACGGCCAGAGCCACTTGCGGTCCGGCGCTGCCGGAGGAAGTACTGAGCCTTCCGCGGAGCAGAAATCCGACCACCGCCAAAACAATCACGGCGGCCACAATGCCGATGATCGGCCATGGAATCGTGCGCGCCCATGGACCAACCGACGCATTGAATCCCAGGGTTGCAGCCGCGCGCTTGCCCTGCCATGCTTCGAGATCGTTGAGCAGCTCAGTGCAGTTCTGGTATCGGAGCTTGGGATCGCGCTCCATGCACTTTGCTACGAGGTTCGCCAGAGACGCCGGAATGCTCTTATCGTGTTGCGTTACCGGAGTCGCGCGTTCCTGCGTGCGCTTGATCAGGCTAGCGAGGGCGCTGTCGGCAGCAAAAGGCATTTTGCCGGTGAGCAGTTCGTAAAAAATCAGGCCAAGCGTAAACAGGTCGGAGCGCTGATCCAGTTGGCTGCCGAGCGCCTGCTCGGGCGACATGTACTCCATAGTGCCGACCAGCGCGCCGGTCTGCGTCATGCCGTTGGATTCCACCAGGCGAGCCAAGCCGAAATCCATTACCACCACACGGCCCTGGTTGTCGCGCATAATGTTCTGCGGCTTCAGGTCACGATGAATGACGCCGACGGTGTGAACCGCCTCCAGCGCGCGGCACACTTGCAGCATGATTTCAACCGCTTCCGCCGGCGAGAAGTTCTTCTTCTCCAGAATGATCGAGCGCAAATCGCTGCCCTCGATGTATTCCATGGTGATGAACTTCACGCCGTCGCCTTCACCCAGGTCGTAGATACGCACGACGTTCTTATGGGTCACCTGGTGGGAGAGGACGAGCTCCTGCTTGAAACGATCGAGCATCGCCGCATTTCCAGCGAGATCAGGGCGAATAACTTTCAACGCCACTATCCGATCCACTTCCTTGTCGCGAGCTTTGTAGACCGCGCCCATACCGCCGCGGCCGAGTACCTGCAGGATTTCGTAACGCTGGCCGAGAACAGCGCCGGGCATTAACAGCGATTGACCGTCCAAATTCAGGTTAATCGGCGCAGGCGTCTGGCGTGGGGCGGGGGAAAGGATGGTGGGCGAATCCGGACCGATTTCGACCGTCATCATCTGGTCGGAGTCGGAGCGACGGGGAGCAGACGGGATACCCACGGTCATCTGGTCGGAACTGGATGGCCGGCTGGGAGGAACATTCGAATCCGAGACAGCGGGGCCTACGGCTTTGCCGTCAACGACGGTTTCAAATTCATCCGGACGAAGTGGGTCGCGTCCCCCCATCGAGTCTCCCAACGAATAGTGACCAAGACGCTAAGAACGCTTCAAGTGGCTGAAGCGAAATAGAGTTGCCCGTGGCCAAAGTATAGCACCGCGAGAAGAGGGGGAGAGTTCCTGAGGATGCATGTTTCGATGCTCTTTCGGCGCTCGAAATCATGATTTGCAGACTGCCGTTTACGGACGTGCCCTCCCAGTTGTGCCGTCCCTACGGGACTCGCTCGACTTCCCTGCCTTACCCAGGACTTAGGTCCTGGGCTATTTATGTTCCGCCCCTTCGGGCAAACATTTTCAGCGCCGGAACAGATAGCTAATCTTCACAAAGAACAATCGCCCGTCATTGATGTAACCGTTGGGGGTGCGAAGCAGGCCGGGGCCGGCGGGATCGCACTGCCCGGAACCGGGAAGCCGATCGCAGAGGGCAGGGTTCACATTCTCCAGGTTCGAGTTGTAGCCGACGTATACGGCGGTGCCAGGGTGCAGGAGATACGTGAACAGCAAGTCCACGTTCATGTTCTTTACCGTCTGCAACGATGAGTACTGAGGATTCGCCAACAAGCCGTTGTACTGAGCGATGAAGCGCAGCGAGAACTCGCGGGTGAATTGATAATTCCATTTCGAACGGATGATGTGGTTGTTGAAAACGCTGTGGTGTAACAGTCCGTTGGTGACGCGATCCAGAATGTATTCGTTGTCAATCTGCAGCGATCCGGTTGGCTTTACGCCGATGGTCTGGAAGATTGCAGTTTCATCTCCCGTGTACGGCAATTGGCCGGCAGCAGGAACGACGACGACAGTTCCATCGCGAAACACCCGGGTACTCCAGTTGAGCATGCGCCATGGACTGCCGCGAAAGACAAGTCCTCCCGCATTTTGTGCGTAGCGGTGATGGGCCGGCAGTCCGGTGAAGTCTGAAGGGCGTAACACGTCCGACTCAAATGCAATAATCGGCGCAAAAATGATGTTTCTGTGAAATCCGAACACGTAGTCGAAGCTGCCTTGCGTGCTTAGGGTTGTGTTCGTGTGGTCCCAAATCTGCGTGGAGTTTTCCTCCGGCCCGTGGAAGACAAGAAACTTCCCTTCCGGACGCCAATAGAAATGGCCATATTGGTTGAACGTTCTCTGATCGACACGCGGAACGAAGCCGGTTTCCTCGACAAAGTGGGGAGTGATATCCAGGTATTCCGCACTGAACGTAAACCTGCGCCCATTGCCAATGACACCGGCGTCGTGCATCTGGCCGAAATGGTAGCCGGTGGTGTCGAGCGTGGAACTCATGTACCCGCGATACTGGGCATTCCAGTTCTGGTTGAGGCGAAAAGTACCGTCGAGCCCGCCAACGCGATTGAATTGGCCCATGAACTCGCGGTCCGTGAACATTGCGGCCACGCTCGATTGCTCTCCGATGTCATGGCTGACTCGCGCGACTGCGAAATGGGCGCGCTGGCCATAAGCAGGATCGCCGGGCAGCACTTCCAGTCCGGGAGAGCGGTCGTCGGTGACGAGAAAACCGAGGTTCCACGGACCCTGCTTGCCCGTGAGGCGCACTCCAAAGGTCGGGTTCGCAATTCGTCGCGTGAACATCATGCGCGGCTGAAAGAAGGTGGTTATTAATGGCGCTTCGAAGAAGTTGGAATTCTCGAGGAAGAACGGGCGTTTTTCCGGAAAGAAAACTTCAAATCGTTGATTGATCGTATTCTGCGGTTCGTCGGACTCAACCTGTGCGAAATCTGGATTGATCGTGGCATCCAGAACTAACGAGTCGTGAAACACGAACTTGGCATCCAGTCCGGCCTTGCCGCGAAAAGCTGCCGAGTCCCAGCGCGGCTGACTCGGATCCGTGAGATCAAGCGTGCGAAAGGTCTGGGACGCGAGGTATGGAATGAACTGCATGTTGCGTCCCGGCGAGACGTTCTCCAACCCTTGAACCTTGGCTTCCTGATTCAGAAGCCCAGAAATTCGCGAAGAGACACGCGGCCAGTAGTCAAACTCGTCGGCGCGGGCATTGTAGCGGGCGATGGTTACGCCCCACGTGTTCGCACCTGCGGTGGGATGGAAACGGAGGCTGCGAAACGGAATGGCAATCCAAACGATGAAACCTTGCGATGTGACCTTGGCTCGCGAATACCACAGCGTGTCCCAGGAATAATCCGGCCCTTGTCCTTCTGTCCAAAGGGCATCGGCTTGCACGCCTTTGGGATTCACGTCGAAGACGAACGCGTGGCGCTGGTCCTGGAATGTATCCAGCGTGATCTCGACGTAATCGTCGGAGTCGAAGGGGGCAGAGTTGTTATTAGGATTTCCTGGCTCACGCCGCGTGAGGCTGGCGCGGACGGTGTGGTTGTGGTCCCAGCAGAGCGCGATCACATACAAGTTTTGCTGGTCATATCCAAGATAGGCCTGTGTGCGCTCGGTGGCCGGCTTGCCATCCGAAGGAGTGCGTTGAATGAAATTGTCCGCTCGGGCGAGTTCGCGTGCATTGGCGTCCGGAGCCATGCCTTCGAAATCTTCGAGTTTCGGCGCGTGAGTGATCCGAGGAATTCTGAGCACGGTGTCTTCGGCAATGGCATTGCTCGTCGCGGCCAGCACGCAAAGAGAGCTCAGAAAGATTGCAGTACGTCGTGCGTTCACAACTTACGGACACACTCCTGATTGACATTAGCGACTGCGGTTAGACGATGCCGCCGGTTGTTGGTTAGCCGACTTAGAATTTACCTCAGAACCCGGGCGGACGCTCGCCGGCAACATTGAAGGCTCGCTCCAAGGCGATTCCCGCTCTGCCCACAGTGCCTTCGTCGAACAAACGGCCAATCAATGTGATGCCGTGAGGCACTCGCCTCGGGGGAGAAAATTTTGGCAGCGGGTGCTTTGGGTCCGGGGCCCAGTCGCTGCGTGCCTCCGAGACTTCAATGAAACCAGCCCGGAACGTCAGTGACGGGTGACCCGTAAAGTTGGTGATGGTCAACATTTCATCCCGTAACGATGGCACGAGCAGCATATCCACTTGCGAGAACACGCGGGCCATTTCTTGCGCCACCTTGCGCCGGAAGCGATCGGTCTGAACGAAATCGACCGCGGACAAAAAGCGGGATTGGCGGAAGACGTTGGGCCACGCGTCTGGGACCTGAACCTTGAGTTCGTTCAGCTTGCCGGACAATGTGAGGTCTTCGAATGCGGCCGCAGCTTCGGCGAAGAGAATGAGATCAAGGGAGTCGTAAGGCCAGTCGGGAATCGTAACTTCTACCGGCACCATGCCGACCTTTCTTACGATTTCGAGTGCAGCGCGATCGACATCAGTGGCAGGATTCTGCTTCATCCACTCGGCAATGTAGCCGACACGCAGGCCATTGATGCTGGCATTCGCGTCAAAATCCAGATGCGAAGGAACACTGGCGAGGTCGCCCGGGTCAGGACCGCTGATCGCATGCAGCACCAAGATCGCGTCTTCGATGTAGCGGGTCATCGGGCCGAGCTTGTCCAGTGACCAGCAAAGGGTCATCGCGCCGGTGCGGGGAACGCGGCCGTAAGTGGGACGAAGTCCGGTAAGGCCACAGCGCATGCTGGGGCCGACAATGCTGCCGCCGGTTTCACTTCCGATGGCAAAGGCGACCAGCCCGGCGGCGGTTGCGGCGCCGGGCCCCGCGCTGGAACCCGAAGATCCTTCTTCCAGGAGCCAGGGATTCATGGTCTGACCGCCGAACCAGATGTCATTCAGAGCGAGAGCGCCGAGGCTCAGCTTGGCGATCAACACCGCACCGGCGGCGTTCAGGCGCTTGATGACGGCGGCGTCATCAGAAGGAACTCGGTCGCGGTAAGGTTCGGCACCGTATGTGGTGGGAATGCCGGCGGTGTCCAGCAGATCTTTCGCGCCGTATGGAATGCCATGCAGAGGTCCGCGATACTTCTCTGCTGCAATTTCCGCGTCGGCTTGTTTCGCCTGTTGCAGCGCGTGATCGCGAGTAAGGGTGATGATACAGCGCAGCTTGGGATCGAACTGCTCGATTCGCCTCAGGTAAATGTTGGTCAGGCGTTCCGATGTCAGCTTGCGCCGCTCGATCCAACGCGAGAGCTTAGTCACCGGCGCAAACGCGATGTCTTCGTCACTCGACGGCAGCGGACCGGGATCGCCGTGGCTGCGGACGAACTGATCACGTGTCGGACCAGAAGATAGGCCCGGCAGCACCGGATTCCACTTCGTCGCCGGGGCTAGCGTCGACTCGAGCGCAACTTTGCGCGGGCCGGTGCGGCGTTCATAGACCGACGCCATGTTCGCCCGCCAACTGGAGGCCGCCTGCTCAAGGTCCGCCTGAGCCAATTCGATTTGGACCAATTTTTCGGCTTCGGTGAATGTGTTAACGGAAACTTCCGGTCCGACGAGCGGTCCGGTGCCGAATGCAGGCGGGGTACCGGGAGGCGGTTGCGTGGAATCCTGCGCGAGGGCGCGGGACGCTGCGGCGGCACCCAATAAGCTGAGGGAAGCGGAGGTCAAGAAACGGCGACGTGAGTTTTGCATCGGGAGCCTCTGTACATTTGCAAAGCTGCGAGTAAGGAAAACACAAAACATTACCACAGAGAACAACCGTTCGACTCCTTCGCGGTGCTTAGTCGCTCAGGGCAGTGTGGGTGATGGCGAATCGACGCCGATTATGACCTTGGCAGGCGCGTGCCCGCTTTCCACACAAGAGATAGCGTCCGCGGCCTCGGCGAGTGGGTAGATTTTGTGGATCGCCGGTACCAGTTTTCTGGCTTCAATGATTTCGCACAGCGCTTGTAAGTCATCGGGCCTCGGCTTGGCGATGAAGAAGATGAACGTCTGCCGTAAGAAAGGTGACCAGGCAAAAGCTTTGACAATCCGTGCGAAAACCGCCGGCAAAGCTTTCGGCGCGCCTGCCAGAACACAAATGCCGCGAGGCGTGAGAACACGCCTGAGCGTGGACAAAGTCCGATTGCCAACGTTGTCGAGTAGCACATCATACGGCTCTAGGGAGGCGGTGAAGTCTTCCTGAGTGTAATCGATGACGCGGTCAGCACCGAGGGAGCGCACCATCTCCACATTTCTTGTGCTGCAAACGCCAGTCACGCGGGCGCCCATTGACTTCGCAATCTGCACCGCAAATGTGCCAATCCCGCCGGCGGCGCCATTGATTAAAACGTTTTGCCGTGACTGCAGCCGGCCTTTGTCGCGAAGACCTTGCAGCGCTGTTAGACCCGCGATGGGAAGAGCGGCAGCCTGCTCGAACGATAACTTCTCCGGCATCAAAAGCAACCTTGACTCTGAAGCACAAGCGTATTCGGCAAAGGCACCTTTTCCGAGTCCGAAAACTCGGTCACCAGGTTTAAACCTGGTCACGCCCTTGCCCAAGCTCACCACTTCGCCGGCCACATCCACACCTGGGCGCTCGACCTTCAGACGCCAGTCCAGGGGATTCACCGACGCTGCGCGAACGTTAATCACAACTTCGTTGTCCTTCGGCGCAGGCTTTTCTACGTCTCGGATCTCCAGAATTTTTCCAGCGCTGGTCTTGGTATAGACAGCAGCTTTCATAGGGGTACGCCGACGAGATTGGCGCTCCTTTCCTTCTACCCATCCGTGACGCAATGCCCGCAATCTTACATTCATTCGACGATGAATCCTGTGACAGCCATCACAGAAGCGGCAACGCGGGCCAGCAATACTGGCCGCCGCAAGCTTTGGTACCATCTTGCGGGAAACCTTACGGAGGGTTGCATGCCTGAGAAGACGGATGCAGTAGCCCTGGGCCGCCGGGTGCTGGGAATTGTGCTGGCCGGAGGAAAAGGAACGCGGCTTTATCCTCTGACGCGCGAGCGCGCGAAACCTGCAGTCCCTTTCGGCGGTAAGTATCGCATCATCGACTTCGTTCTCAGTAACTTTGTGAACTCAGGAATTTATTCGATCTACGTTCTCACCCAGTTTCGCAGCCAGTCGCTGTTGCAGCACCTCAGCGAAGGCTGGCAATTCAGCGGCCTGTTGAAGAGTCATTTCATTACCCATGTCCCAGCGCAGATGCGTTCAGAAACGGAATCCTGGTATCAGGGGACGGCGGACGCCATCTTTCAGAACATCAATTTGATCGAGCAATCCGATCCTCACTACGTCGCGATTTTCGGCGCGGATCATATCTACCGCATGAACATCGCCAGCATGATCGACTTTCACCAGGAGAAGAACGCCGAGGTCTCAGTAGCCGCGATCCCGGTCCCTAAGGGGCAAGCCCGCGAATTCGGTGTGATTGAGGTGGGCGCAGACGGCCACATCATGGCATTTCATGAGAAGAAAGCCGACGCCCCGACCATGCCGGGCGATTCCAATCGGGTTTATGCCTCGATGGGCAACTACATCTTCTCGACTCGCACATTAATCGAGCTTCTCAAGGCGGATTCGGAAAACCCCAACAGCCACCACGATTTCGGAATGGACATCCTGCCCAAACTGGCGGGCAAAGCACCAATCTATGCGTACAACTTCGAGATGAATCGCATTCCCGGCGAGCCCGAAGACTCTGTGCCCTACTGGCGCGACGTCGGGACGATTGACGCCTACTACGAAGCCAGCATGGACCTGAACCAGATCAAGCCGGACCTCAACCTCTACAATCGCGAATGGCCGGTGCGCAGCACGAGTTATCCCGATCCGCCGGCCAAATTCGTCTTCGACGAAGCCAATCGCCGCGGCGAGGCGCTCGACAGTATCGTCTCGGGCGGGTGCATTCTGTCGGGCGGCATTGTGAAGAAGTCAGTGCTGAGCCGTGGGGTCCGCGTGCACACTGGCGCCGTAGTCGAAGGGTCCGTTCTCATGGACAATTGCGATATTGGCCGCCACGCCAAAGTGCGGCGCGCCATTCTGGACAAGAACGTCCGCATCCCTGAAGGCGGCACCGTGGGCTATGATCTCGACGCTGATCGCGCTCGCGGGTGGCACGTCACCGAATCAGGCATCGTGGTGATCGGGAGGGAATACAGCTCCGTGCCCATGGCGGCGATGTTCACGTAAGAGCCATTAACAAGCTGGTAGCGGAGAAGCTGAAAGTTCTCGCAGCAATTTGCGCGGCATTGGAAAGACCGGCAGTGGTAATTTCGTAGCTCGACGAGCATTCCTGCAAGCCATCTAGACCATTCCCCGCTACATTCGCCGCTACCGTGTTTTTAGAGGATCAGCGTGCAGGGAAAGTATTTGCCGGGATTGACATGGTGCAGCAGGCCCTTGATACGCCTTTTTCTCAAAAACGAGGATATTTTCTGTCCTCCAATTCTTCCGTTTTCAGCAGACTTTTCGAAAAACCACGCCCGATTACAGCGTTCTGTGATGTGCGTCACTGAGATTGAGTGCTGTTCTGTGGCAGCGTTGGGCGCGTGGAGAATACGTGTGTCAGATCTCCATTAGGGGAGTGGTTGCGAGAGTTCTGCGAAATTGTTGCAAAGGAACTGCGATGTACGGAACTTCTCCGTCGCGCTGAGGAAGCCCTCCACTGTTCGCGCTTCGTCCTAGAAAATTATCGACGAACGCTTCACAAAGACCGAACTGCTTGTAACCAGCCGCCAGGTGACATTAAGTCAAAACGTTTGTTGAAGTTCGGTACCCATGGTAAGAAAGGAAATCGATGCTGCATGCGTGAACCACGCATTTTTCGCCGGTGCTACCTGCAATGCTCCGATTGCCACATCTTCGTCCTCTTCGATACCCATAGCAACGGAGTCGCTACTAGGCCGGGTTTGTGCCCTGCCTGTCGTTCTACATTGAAGTTGAAGCAATTCTGGAAAGTCGGTTACGTGTCACAAAAAGAGTGCAAAGCTCGATCTACTTCCCAACAACCGCTCGATTCAGCCGAGGACGTGATCTCACTGCAACCACCCCATGCGGCTTGAGCAGCCGGAAGTTGCACGCTAGCGAACGTGCCGGAGTGATTGATTGGGGAACGGCGGGACTGCAAATCCCGCAAAAGGATTGGAGGCGCGGGTCGGAATCGAACCGACGCATAAAGGTTTTGCAGACCTCTCCCTTACCACTTGGGTACCGCGCCCTTCGGAACATTAAGGTACCGTCCCGCGCGGAAATTGTCCACCCGCTGCTGGGACGACCTGGGCCAAACTGGCAGCGTTGCCGCGACCACAGGACGGAACAAAAATCTGGAGCGGGAGACGGGATTTGAACCCGCGACTTCGACCTTGGCAAGGTCGCACTCTACCACTGAGTTACTCCCGCTCGGTATGGAGCAATTATAAACTACCGGCTTCGCTGGATTGAATCATCGGATCATTGAATCAATGCAATCCCTCATTGCAAAGATTTCAATGATTCAATCCCTCAATGATTCACTGTTTCAATTTGGACTAGTGTGCCGCGCGCCACTGCGGATCTTGCTCGGGTTGCACGATCTGGCCATCGCGCATGTGGATGATGCGGTCGCCATACGCCGCGGCCTCGGGATTGTGCGTGATCATCAAGACCGTCTGCCCTAGCTCCTTGTTGGAGTGGCGCAGCATGCTGAGAACGATTTCTGAATTCTTGGAGTCGAGATTGCCGGTGGGTTCGTCTGCCAAGACGATTGCCGGACGATTCACCAACGCGCGAGCGAGCGCGACACGCTGCTGCTCGCCACCGGAAAGCTCCGCTGGCCGATGGTTCATGCGCTTAGTCAGGCCGAGCAGGTCGATGATTTTTTCCAGGTAAGCGGGGTCACGGTCGCCGTTCTTCCCTGCTATATCAATCGCAACATCGATATTGGAACGGGCATCGAGGGTCGGGAGCAGATTGAATTTCTGGAACACGAAACCGATTTTGGATTTGCGCATGCGCGTGCGCTCGGCGTCGGAGAGTTTTGCGAAGTCCACACCGTCGATCACAACTCTGCCGCCATCTGCACGAGTCAACCCGCCAAGCAAATAGAACAGCGTGGACTTCCCGCTGCCGGACGGGCCGACGATGCTGACGAACTCGCCTCGTTCCACGGCGAACGAAACACCGCATAACGCGTTCACGTCGATCTTGCCGATGTGA
>Ga0070714_100000715_pt1 | contig 23534 bp, 19 predicted proteins | sample LARL83metaG_FD_65450 | JGI IMG/M metagenome (GOLD analysis project Ga0070714, IMG submission 65450) | Corn, switchgrass and miscanthus rhizosphere microbial communities from Kellogg Biological Station, Michigan, USA - LAR L8-3 metaG | ecosystem: Host-associated > Plants > Roots > Rhizosphere ... | reverse complement strand
CCGCCGTTGTGCTGAGTCATGAAGCTTCCGGCGTCGCCGTTGACGCTGATCATATCGGTCAGCGTTTTCGTAGAGAGATCGCCTGTCAAGCTCGCGTCCTTCGTGGTGAGTAGCGCTGTGTATATACTGGGCTCGAATTGAAAGGTAGTTGTGGTGCCCGTTGTGGTCGCCGGCATTGAGTTGGGCGAGCTCCGCGGCGCGATCGCTTGATTTGAAGGATTGTAGTCGTAAACCGTCCACTTCGTAGTCTCGCTCGAGGGGTCGGCCGCAGCCATGGTTAATGTGCAGAAGGTCCCTGTGCCGCTGGCATTGATCGCCTGGACGTCCGCCAGCAGGCTCGTGAGTGTGATCTGATCGGCGTCAAAGATCACGCTGTGGCCATCGTTACACGAAAGCGTGACTTGCGTGCTGTTGACCGTCTGACTCTGCGCAGGGTGTACAAACACTAACACAAGCACCAGCGCGGCTAAAGCAAACTTGATATGCATGGGGGAACGCTACCTCCTTTCGGTAGTGCTCCGACCGCCTGCACTTCTGGTTCCGCTCGTTTACATAGGTTACGGTCGAATAAGGAGGTTTTCCGTCGTATAGACGCCGCGGACTTCCACCCTTTTTCGACTTTTTAGAATCAGAAGCTTACGGGTGGCGGAAGCTAACACGTCCGAATCTATTCCGAACGACCTACGGGCGGAGCAATGGACCTTTGCAGAAAGCTCTACACACCATTGGAAAAACTGCACCGTCTTTACAGCTATGGTGTGGGAAGGTCTTCGACGCTTCAGTGCCATTCCAGGTGGCGCGGGTCTGTTGATTCAGCACCCAAACGCGTGTTCGCCACCTGGAGAAAGCCCAGAAACCCGTCGGCCTCGCTTGCCCAGGCTGCCAATGAGGGTGAGTCGGCTGAGCGGGATCTGACTACGGATCCAAAACCTGACGAGTCTAAATATTAGAGTACGCCCGCTTCGCGCATGATCGGCTCCGCTTTCTCTCGAATCCGGCGCGCCATCTCGTAGGGGTCTTCATTCTGGAACTCCGGCGAGAATAGCTCGACGGAAATCGCGCCAGCATATCCTTTTTCGGACAGCTTGCGCAAAATGCGCGCGAATGGCGCGATGCCGTCGCCCGGAATTACACGCGTGGTCTGGCCCAACAGTTCGCGCGGCAGGTTCGCCGGCACATCCTGAAAATGTACGTGCGCGATTTCGCCGGACTGGATCAAATCGAGATCCTCGAATTTGCTGAGGCCGCCCCAGAAGTGATAACAATCCAGCATCGGGCGCACGTTTGGATGGGCGGCTTCCCGCGTCATCTTGAGCGATGTGCTCAGCGTTCCGATGAAGGACGAAGCGCGCGTGAACTCCACCATCGCGATCATCTTGTACTGCTTGGCGATCTCTCCTACCTCGCGCATGTTGTCGATGCCCAGCTTGTAATCGTCCTGCGTAATTTTCTGAGTGGTGTTGCAGGGGCAGACCATGCGGTCCAGGCCGAGCGATGAGTACAGCTCACAACGATGCTTCAAGTTATCGAGCGCCGTCGCTCTATTGGGGCTCGTTTCCCAAATGCCGACAGAACTTCCGCAGGAGACAGGTGTCAGACCCAGCTCGGACATTACGCGTCGCGCGGTCGCGACGTCTTCGGTTTTAAGGAACGCGTCTACCGGCTGGGATGTCAATTCGCAATATTTGATTCCTGCGCGAGCCCAGCCTTCCAGCGATCTACGATATCCCGCATTAACCGAGGTGGTCTGATGCATGCAAAGCTGCATTTTTCCTGGGCCAGCGGCTCGGGTAACGGCCTGAGCGAGGGGAGCCAAGCAGATCGTTCGACGGGAGAGCATAGGATCTACTATATCTCGGGTCCGCGCCACTTAAAGTCGTCGACATGAGCAAACAGCGCGGGCGTGCCACCGGTGTGGAGAAAAATAATCGTTTCACCGGAACCGATGTCCCCACGGCGTATATGGCCGATCATTCCGGCCATGGCCTTGCCAGTGTAAACCGGGTCGAGGAGAATCCCTTCGCAGCATGCCAGCAGGCGGATCGCTTCCACGCAACCGGGCGTAGCAATCCCGTAACCGGGGCCGATGTAGTTCTCGTCGTTGATCAGATCTTCCGCGGTTACTTGGCTTCGAGAGCCCAGGATTTGTGCTGCCGCGCTAGCGATGCGGATGGCCCGCTGCGTCTTCTCCGGCTCGCCGCCGCTGACTGCAATCCCGTAAATCCGATAGGGCGCGCTGTACATCTTTGCTCCGAGGGCCAATCCGGCCTGCGTGCCGCGCGATCCATTCGCGTAGTAAAGACGGCTTGGCGCCTCACCGATTTGGAAAAGCTGTGTCATCAGCTCGAGCGTCCCGGTCACGTAGCCGAAAGAACCGCGCGGGCTGGAGCCTCCAATCGGAATCAGGTACGGGCGCTCGCCGCGTTTTTCCAGGTCGGCCATGAGGTTGGCGATTTTGGCGGCTTCCTCCGCCCCGGTAGCGAACAGCGGATTCGGGTTCTCGTCGATCCAGTGAATCTCGGCTTCGAAAAGTTGATCGAGGAATAGATTGCCCTGAACGACGGGACAGTCGCGATCTTTGGTCAGGACCAATGCGATTTTCAAGCCCGTCGCCCGCGCCGCCGCCGCCGTCATACGTGCGTGGTTCGATTGCGCCGCGCCCGACGTCACCAGTACAGTCGCGCCTTGTTGCAGAGCATCGCCGACGAGGAACTCCAGCTTGCGGGCTTTGTTGCCACCGAAGGCCAGGCCGGTCAGGTCGTCCCGTTTCATCAGAATGCGCGGACTGCGTTCTTTGCCGCCTAGTTCCTGCCGCAGATTGCGCAGCTCCTGCAACGGTGTTGGAAGAGCGGCTAGCCGAAATCGAGGCTGCGATCCGATGGACAAAGTGAACCTCCAATGATAATGATATATTTGCTCCACAGGAGATCAGCGATTTATGAAGATCAACAGACGTGACTTGATCCGAACTTCCGCGGCTTTGGCAGCCACGGCCGCTATGGATGACCAGCTTTCGGCGGCCGGTCCCAAGAACATCGTGATCGCTAGTAGCAACGGCCTGAAGGCATGCTGTGCCCGCGCGATGGAGATTTTGAAATCCGGCGGCGACACTCTGGACGCAGTGGTGGCCGGCGTCAACACAGTGGAGCTCGACCCGACGCAGCACGGCGTGGGCTGGGGCGGTCTTCCCAACGAAGACGGCGTGGTGGAACTCGACGCCAGCGTGATGCATGGGCCCACGCGCCGCTGTGGATCGGTTGCATCCATCCGCAATATCCGGACGCCTTCGAAAGTCGCCAAGCTGGTGATGGAACAAACCGACCACATTATGCTGGTCGGCGAGGGCGCGCTGAGGTTCGCCAAGGACATGGGCTTTGAGGAACAGGAGCTGCTGACCGAGGAATCGCGGCTGGCATGGCTGGTCTGGAAGCAGAGCTTGAAGGACAAAGCCGGACACAGCAACTGGGGCGAAGGCTTGGATGCTCCGCCGAAGACCCGACCCACGGGGAGGCTTCGAGAACTGTTCCCGCATGCCGACGAGGCAACGCTTGCGTGGGCGATGGAGATGGCGATTCATCCCATCACCGGGACCATCAATTGCCTGGCGCTGAACACCAAAGGTGAAATGTCGGGCGTGACAACCACCAGCGGACTGGGGTGGAAGATCGCTGGACGCGTCGGCGATTCGCCTATTATCGGCGCAGGACTCTACGTCGATCAAGAAGTCGGCGGCGCCGGATCTACTGGGCGTGGCGAGGAGAACATCCGCGTATCAGGCGCGCACACGATTGTCGAAAACATGCGCCACGGCATGTCGCCTAAGGAAGCGATCACGGACTGCCTCAAGCGAATCTCGCGGAATTTCAACAACGATCGGCAGTGGCTGTCGCAGATCGGGATCAATTTCTACGCTCTGCGCAAAGACGGCGAATATGCCGGCGGCACGTTGTGGGCGGCCGCTGCTGGGGCGGCGCATCCACCGTCGTTTGCGGTGAATGATGGCGGAGCGACGCGGCTGGAACCCTGTTTTGGACTGCTACAACGCGCCTAGTCTACAGTCGACGCGGTTTTGACATACGCCGCCACATCCTGGTGCGTGGCGAACCACACGCCCGGTTTGGACTTCATGTACGCGATCAGGTGGTCGAGCCAGAGTGCGCGCGAGCGGTGCCCCGTATAATGCGGATGCATCGTTAACACATAGAGCCCGCCCTCGTCGTACGCCACATCGAACTCATCCCGAAAGATCTTTTCCACTAGTTCAGGCGACGGCAGCGACCCGTTGGCCGCGCCAAAATACGGCGCATCATCCACGATGCGTTCGATCGGCAGTTCCACGATGCCGGTTGGCTTGCCGTCGAGCGAGATTTCGTAGGCATCGTCGCTAGCCATCAGGCTGCTGTCGTAGAGAAAGCCTGCGTCCTTCACCTGTTTTATCGTGAACGGACTCATGGCCCAGGAAGGCGCGCGATAACCCACCGGCTTCTTCCCCATCGCTTTGGTCAGCAACTCGATGGATTGGTTCAAGAGCTGCTGTTCCTTAGCCTCATCGTTGAGCTCGACCAGATTCTCGTGTATCCAGCCGTGGATGCCGATCTCGTGGCGTTTTTTCGATTGGATGGACGGAATCATCTCCGGATTCAGCGCCGCGCTAACGGCGGGAATGAAAAACGACGCGGGCACATTCTCTTTGTCCAGCACTCGCAGGATGCGCGGTAGTCCATCGATGGCTCCGTATTGGCCGCGCGACATCGGCTCAGAACCCGGGGTCCCACGCGCCAGCAGAGGCGATGAATTATCTATGTCGAAGCTGAGCGCCACGGCCACGCGAGCGCCATTGGGCCATTTCTTCGGCTTGAGGCGCCTGCCCGCATAGTAGTGCTGGTATTGGGCCTTCAGGTCATCCAGGCTGAGGCTGATACCTGGCCACGCGTTAGCCGCTGCCGGGCGCGTCTGCGCGGTGGTGGTGCTCGGAGTGCATCCGATCAGCAGGCTCGCGCCCACAATTGCGACAGCTCCCGCTAGCAATGCAACAGATCTTGTCATGACAACCTCCTAGTGCGTCATCGCGTAGACAACGTAGTTGACACCAATTCGAATTCCCAGCGCCGAGAATTTTTCATCATACTGCGGATCGTCGGCCCACTCCCAGGAATCGCCTAAGTCGGAATCGAAAGTCATGGCGGCGATCACGCGGCCCTTGTCATCGTAGATGCCACGCCAGCGCGCCGGGCAGCCGTCGCACTTGTAGGTTACGCCGGTGCTGAGATAGCGCGCGCCGGGGACCTGATAGCGATCGTCCAGATCGTAGACGGAGTGGAAAATCTGGTCGGCATCGTCGATGTCAACGATGGGTCGGTCCGGGAAGACGCGTTTCATGCTGGCCTGGAAAACCTCCCACTGCGAATCCCCCCAGAAATCGTCGCACATGAAAAATCCGCCGCGTAGCAGATAATCGCGCAGCTTCTTGGCCTGCGCGTCGGTGAGGTTCCACCAGCCCACCTGGACGGCGTACAGCCAGGGCCAGTTGTAGACATCGTCAGCGTCGTCCAGGTTCACCGGCTGCTCCACCGATCGGGCGTGGATGCGAGTCAGGCGACGCATGGCCCGTAGAAAGTGCCGATCCGCGCGCGGATAATCCTGCGTCCACATGGAGTAGCCGTGACGCCAGTCGCCGCCGCGACGACCGTACCCATAGCCGAAGCGGCCGTTGGTCTGCGGGTACATGAGCCGCGCGAAGGCCCACTCGGTTTTTTCCTGGTAATCGGATGGCAGCGGAAAATTGTTGTACTCGATGCCGGGATATTCGCGAAACGGCTCCTGGAAAGCGTACAAAGTGCCGAGAAAGGCAACCACTCCTCCCGCCATCCACGCGATTTTTGCGCTGGAGGTTTTCATCCAACTCGACTAGCTCTACGATAGCTCGAATGCCATTCCGGCGACCTGCCTGCCGGCCGCGACACCTGTTATTCTGAAACGCATGCGAACATTCACCATTTGCACAGTTCTGGTAGCTGCTCTCGCCTGTTCGGCGATGGCGCAAGATAAACAGGCCAAAATGCCGCCCCGGCCGGGATTGACGCTGACGACTTCAGCATTCTCCGACGGTGGCGAGATTCCGGCCCGGTTCACGCAGAGCGATCCGACTGCGGTTTCACCCAAACTGGAGTGGACCAATGTTCCCGCCGGCACGGTCACTTTCGCTTTGATCCTGCACGATCCGGATGTCGCGCTGCAAAAGAAAACCGACGACGTTCTGCACTGGATGATCTTCAATATTCCCGGCACGGTTCATGAATTGACTGAGGGCGTTCCCGCGAATGCCACGCTGCCGGACGGCACCGTCCAGGCCAAGAATCTTCGGGGAGGCGTCGGCTACATGGGCCCGGGCGCGCCTGCCGCCGGACCACATCATCACTATACTTTCGAGCTATACGCGCTGGATACCAAGCTTGACCTGGGCCCCGACGCCACGCGCGCCGACGTTCTGAAAGCGATTGACGGCCATATCCTGGGTAAGGGCGTTCTAGTGGGCCGTTTCCACCGCTAGGGCGACAGCAATGTCACGTTCCTTCGCACTGCTCTTCTCCGTCGTTTTTGCCTACGCCCAACCGCCGGCCGGCGGGCGAGGATCCGCTACTTCCGTAGCCAGCGGCCGCACTCCGACCATCGAGGAACGGACCACGGGGATGCAGAAGCTGGACGGCTACTTCCCGATGTATTGGGACGATCGAGCCGGCACGCTGTGGCTTGAGATTCCGCGCTTCGACACCGATTTTCTGTACACCACGGGACTTGCGGCCGGTCTCGGCTCGAACGACATCGGTCTCGATCGGGGGCAGGCGGGGGGAGGGCGCATCGTCTCGTTCCAACGCGTCGGGCCGAAGATTCTCATGGTCCAGCCCAATGAGTCGTTCCGTTCCTCGAGCGGCAATCCTGCTGAGCGCAAGTCGGTGGAAGACTCGTTCGCCAAATCAGTGTTGTGGGGATTCACCGTAGCGGCCGAGAATAACGGCCACGTGCTTGTGGATGCTACGGATTTCGTGCTTCGCGACGGGCACGGCGCCGCGAGCTCACTGCGTCCCGGTCCCTACCGTGTCGACAGATCGCGCAGTGCCGTCTACATGCCGCGCACGAAAGCGTTCCCGAAAAACACCGAGATCGAAGTTACGCTGACCTTTGCTAATGAGGGCGGAGGCGGACGCGGCGGATTCGGCGGGCCAGCGCAAGGTCCTCCAGCGATCGGTACAGGCGGCGGGCGCGGCGGAGGCGGCGGTGGTGGATTTGGAGGCGGCCTGTTTTCCGGAACCGTCGCCAGCGTTACTCCCAGCGCCGAGGCTGTCACACTGCGCGAACATTACTCGCTGGTCGAGCTGCCCGATAGCAACTACCAAACACGCTACGACGATCCTCGCGCCGGATACGGCGGTCTCAGCTTTGTCGACTATAGTGTGCCCATCGGCGAACCGATGGTGAAGCGATACATCCGCCGCCATAGGCTGGAGAAGAAAGATCCGAGCGCGGCTATGAGCGAAGCCGTGAAGCCGATTCAATACTGGGTGGATTCGGGCGCACCTGAAGACGTCAAGAAAGCGCTGGTCGAAGGCGCGAGCTGGTGGAACCAGGCCTTTGAAGCGGCCGGCTTCCGCAATGCCTTCCAGGTTGCCGTGCTGCCCGACGGCGCCGATCCGATGGACATCCGCTACAACATGATCAACTGGGTGCATCGCTCCACTCGTGGCTGGAGCTCGGGCGCCTCAGTCGCCGATCCGCGCACCGGCGAAATTCTCAAGGCCACCGTGACGCTCGGCTCGCTACGCGACCGGCAGGATTACCTGATCTTCGAAGGTCTGCTGTCGCCCTACATGCGAGGCGATGAAAAGCCCGACGTGCTGTATCAGACCGCGTTGGCGCGCATCCGGCAGCTCGCCGCGCACGAGGTCGGCCACACGCTCGGTCTTGGTCACAACTATTACGACAGCACCAAGGGCTGGATTTCCGTAATGGACTATCCGCATCCGCTCGAAAAGCTGCGGGATGACGGGACCATCGATCTGTCCGAGGCATATGCCGCCCGCATCGGCGATTGGGATAAGGTGGCGATCAATTACGGCTATCGCCAGCTCCCCAAAGGCGACGAGCAAGCCGCGCTGGCCAAGATCCTGGACGACGCCTGGGGCGAGGATTTGCGCTACATGACCAACCAGGACACCGACACCCATCCGCGTGTCGATCAGTGGTCCAACGGAGTGAATCAGGCCGACGAATTGAACCGCCTCATGAAGATTCGCCGCGCGGCCCTGAACCGGCTGGGCGAGCACACCATCCGCAAAGGCGCGCCCATGGCGACCATCGAGGAGCCGCTGGTGCCGATCTTTATGTATCACCGCTACGCCGTCGAATCGGCTGCGTCGATGGTGGCCGGGATCGACTACATCTATGCGATGCGGGGCGACAGTCGTACGCCAGTGAAATGGGAGACGGCCGCGAATCAGCATAAAGCGCTGGATGCTCTGGCCAATACTTTGAAACCTTCCGAGCTGGCCGTTCCCAAACAGGTCTTGGATGCGATTCCCCCGCGCCCGCCCGGATTCGAGCGCCATCGCGAATTATTCCCGCGCACGACCGGCGATGGGTTTGATCCGCTGAGTCCGGCGACCATCGCCTCGGACGTGACTATCGGCTTCCTACTTGAGCTGGATCGCTCGGCCCGCATGGTCGCACAGCACTCACTCGATCCGGCGCTGCCCGGACTGGAAGACGTGATCGACCGGCTGACCAAGGCGACCTTGGATGCCCCCGTCGTCTCAGCATACGAGGCTGAGATCCGTCGCGCGGAGGAACGGGTGCTGGTCGACCGGGTGATGTGGCTTGCAACCGGCTCGCCCAATGGGCAAGTACGGGCTATCGCGTCCCTGAAGCTGTCAAAATTGGCGATCCGGCTGAAGGCGGAGTCGCCTGCGAGTGAATCCGAACAGGCACAGCACAGCCTGCTGGCCGCTGACATCCGGCGATTCCTGGACCGGCCCGCTGATCCGATGAAACCTATACCAGTCGCCGATTCCCCACCTGGCGCGCCCATTGGCGACCCCGGAATGGACTGGCTCGCCCCGGCCCCCCCATGCTCCTGGAGCGGTGCCCACCCGGACTGGTGGTAATCTGTACAGTCGACGTCTAAAGCGCGAAGCCAAATCTGACGATGTTCGAACACGGCCCATTGCAATATCTGTACCCAGGTGAGGCCGGAATCTCCTGATGATCTCGGCACATAGGAAGCATTCGGCTCTGGGCTTATGCGCAGCGGCGCTCGTAACCGGCTCGCTGGTAACAGCTTTTGCCTTTCATGAGAGCCGCCGCCAGGAAGACGTTGCCTTCCACCAGGACCTGACGATTGCATCTGAAAATCGGGTATCCGCCATTCGGCGCGAGATGGAAGCCAACTTGGTCGCGCTCCATGCCTTGCGAGCCTACTTGGAGATCAGCCCCATGAATGAGTCCAACTTTGCCGGTTTTGCCGAGCGACTGATTGCTACTCATTCCAGCGTGCGTTCCTTGGAATGGATACCGCGCATAGAACGCTTAGAACGGGCGCGGTTCGAGGCTGGATTGAACGGCCACTACATCTTTGAAGGCGATCCGGCCAAGCTCAGACGAGCGCCGGATCGGCCCTTCTATTTGCCAGTTCAATTTGTCTACCCGATGTTTCTCACAAAGACCGTGATCGGCTTCGATGTCAATGCCAGCGCAGGCAGCCGGCCAGCCTTAGCCATGGCAGAAAAGACGGGCGAGCCCGCCCTTACGGAGAAATTCCCAATCGTCGAAAGAACAGCTGACGGCTATGGGGTGATAGCATTCATGCCAGTCTACAGACGCACGGCGGTCGATTCGACGCCGGTTCTGGCGGGGTTCGCTGCTTCGGTCACCCAGGTCCCCGACATCGTCGAAAGCGGTCTCCGCCGCATTAATCCCCGAGGTCTCGATCTATATGTCTTCGATCGTTCGGCGAAGTCCGCCAAGCAGTTTCTGAATTACCATCCGTCTCCCACCGGAACCAAGCGCGGAGCCGTGGCTGCCGAAGCGATGCTGGCCAACGTCTTGCATGAACAAATATCGGTCAGTGTGGGCGGCCGCGATTGGTCCTTCGTGTTCGTGCCGACACCCGAATATATCGGTGCCGCCCATAGCTGGCGCCCCTGGATCCTGCTCGGCATAGGCTCTTTACTTACTCTGGCGGTCGTCCTGTATTTTCTGCTTCAGGTATCGCACAACAAGAAGACATTTGGTCTGCTGAACAGCTTGGAAGCCGTCAATCGGGAGCTGGCCGCGGCTCGTGACCAGGCCCTAGAAGCCTCGCGGTCCAAATCGCAATTCCTGGCCAACATGAGCCATGAAATACGCACACCGATGAACGGGGTCCTCGCCACCACCGAACTGGTCCTCGAAACAGGTCTGACATCCGAGCAGCGGGAGTTGATCGGTGCCTGTCATGTTTCCGGGCAACAGTTACTGGCCATCTTGAACGACATTCTGGACCTTTCGCGCTGCGAATCCGGCAAGCTGATCCTCGAACAGGTGCCTTTTGATCTGCATGCCGAAGTTGACGGCCTGATGAAGCTCTACCATGTGATCGCGCAACAAAAGGGTATTGATTTCCACCTGCTTTGGAGAGCTCCGGCCCCGCAGTGGGTGCGTGGAGATCCCACGCGGCTGCGACAGGTCCTTGCCAATCTCGTGAGTAACGCGCTTAAGTTCACCGATGCCGGTTCTGTGAGCTTGACTGTTTCGAGCGAGGAAGAAATTCACCCCAGAGCGCGGACGAAGTTCATCATCGAAGATACGGGCATCGGCATAGCGCCCGGCACTCTGCCCGACTTGTTCTCGCCATTCGTTCAGGGGGACGGCTCCACCACGCGAAGGTACGGCGGCACCGGCTTGGGACTGGCGATCTGCAAACAACTGGTGGCGCTGATGGGCGGCAGAATCGATGCGCATAGTGACTTGGGCAAGGGCAGCCGTTTTATCGTCCATGTCGACTTTGAACGTGCGCTTCCTGTGAAGCAGGTCAACGACCCACCAGCCGACCGAGCTTCCCTGCCGAAGCGCTTGCACGTGCTGGTCGCCGAGGACAATCCCGTCAATCAGCTCGTCGCCCAACGCCTGCTCGAGCGCCACGGTTGTTCGGTGGACGTCGTCGCCACCGGCACTGCCGCGGTTCTTCGACATCAGGCGAAGAAGTACGATCTGATTTTGATGGACTGTCAAATGCCCGAATTAGATGGATACGACGCGGCCCGCCTCATTCGTACTCTCAACCACCAGGATCGTGTGCCGATCATTGCTTTAACCGCGCAAGCCTTTCCCGGCGATCGCGAGCGGTGTCTGGCGGCTGGAATGGACGACTATGTCTGCAAGCCGATCGATGCCAGTCAATTTATCGCCACCGTGCGCCGCTGGATACCATGCGATGTGGGAACGGGGGAGCCTGAGCGCGCTTCCAGACAGACCGGCTAGCGCTGTTCTTGCAATTCTAGGATGCCCCGTTCCTCCAGATCCGATTCGAAGACCGCGTATCGTTCCGATTGCCACCTGATTTCGAGCATTCCCCGCCCGACCGGAGAGCGGCCGCCCACCTCCACCATCGCGTCCTCTGGCAGGGACACCAGCATTCCAGGCTTCTCGCTATCTTTCGACGCGTGGAGTCGGATGGCTATCAGCGGCGTGGTAATCCTGTACCGCTTCATGATCTCCTAAAATGAACCTGTATTCTGATCCTGCCAGCGATTTGCTTCAGTTGCAAGTTAGCTAACGGTTTAAGTTGGTTACTCCTGAGTACGGTAGTACTACCGCATTTCAAGAAACCTTCCCGTCCCGACGAAGTCATAACCAAGGCTAATGAATTCAGTCCAGGTTCTCTTGGTTGAGGACAATGCCGGAGACGCGCTCTTAACGGGCCAAGCCCTGGCAGGTTGCCCAATTCCAGTCAAACTCAGCATCGCGCGTGATGGGGAACAAGCGCTGAGCATGCTTTCTGAACGCGATTACAAGCCGGACCTCATTATCCTGGACCTGAATATCCCCAAGATTCCAGGCCACGTGGTGCTTGAGCGATATCCCACGAAGACGACACCCGTCGTTGTCTTTAGCGCCTATTGGAATGATGTAGACCTGGATCGCGCGTTCGCCCTGGGCGTGCGTGAATATGTGCAGAAACCCTCCGATCTGGACGCATTCAAGACCGTCGTGTGCAGTATGGTCCAAAAATGGGCCTTGCGCCCCACCACGGATTCGGACAAGTGAAGTTCGTGGGTGAATCCACTCATCCGCCGTGGGTCAATCCACGCTCAGCGACCGGTTTTCGAGCAGTTGCGAGGCTTTAGCACGACCCAAACGGCTATGGACCCTTATTTGCAAGTCTGAAGGCATAATGACGGTCCAATCGACGCCCTACGATGTTCTACGGGAGCATGAGTTCACTCGTGGCCTCACGGACCCGCAGCTTGCCAAATTAGCCTCACTGTGTACGGAAGTCGCCTTTCAAGACGACGACGTGATCCTGATGAACGGGCAGCGGTCCGAGTATTTTTATTTGGTCCTCACTGGCAGTGCGTGCGTTGAATTACGTGCCGCCAGGTTCACGGTCTGCTTACAAGCCCTTGGCGTCGGCCAGGCATTTGGCTGGTCTGCGCTGCTCGATCACCAGGACACATTGTTTCAAGTACGGGCCAGAGAGCCGATGACTGCACTCTGTCTGCATGGCTCTGACTTAGCGCAGCTGCGCCGTACCGATCCGGATCTCGGCGCGGAAATACTTTTGCGTATTCTCGGCGTGGTGGCCAGTCGTGTGAAAGCTACTGAAGAACGATTCGCTGAGATGTGCGGGGTGTCGATGAACCCCAATCGCACTAATATCCGCTGCTAGCCGCTCTCTTGATCCCACGTGGTATCAAAGAGAGTATGTCCTTGCTCTCAATACCGGTGTCAAACCCAATACTGAGCCGCGCCCGTCAGGAAGCGATTGTTTAATCGAGCCATGGAAACCCTTAATGGCAAGGTTGCAGTAGTCACCGGCGCGAGCCGCGGAATCGGAAGGGCCATTGCGATTCGTTTGGCGAAAGAAGGCGCCCGTACTGTCCTCAGTGCGCGAGACCAGGGAATGCTGGAAAGCGCGGTCCGCGAGATCAAGGAGTCCGGTGGGCAGGCTGTCTCTCTTCCTCTTGATCTGCGGATTCCAGATTCTCCTCGACGCCTGGCAGAATTCGCTGTCCAGACCTTCAGGCAAATCGACATCGTCGTGAACAACGCCGGCGCAACCAAGCGCGGCGAATTTGAGGACTTGACCGAAGAGGATTGGGCCGACGGATTTGCGCTGAAGTTCTTGGGGGCGGTCAGGCTGACGCGCGCTGCGTGGCCCCATCTCAAAGCCGCGTCCGGCTCGCTGATCAATATCTCAGGAGCCGGCGGCCGCACACCAGAGGCGCAGTTCACCATCGGTGGATCGGTGAATGCCGCCTTGATCTCTTTCACCAAAGCCATGGCCGCGGCTGGCATCCGCGACGGCGTGCAGGTGAACGTAATCAATCCGGGAACCGTTCGAACCGATCGCTATCAAAAGCGCCTGATCGCTTTTGCCGCCGAGCATGGGATGGACACCGTCACGGCCGAGCGCGAATTCGTGCGCGAGCATAACACCACCCGCATCGGCGAGCCGGAAGATATCGCAGCCCTGGTGGCCTTCGTCGCGCGGCCGGAGGCCCGCTTCCTCCATGGTGCGATGGTGGATATGGACGGCGGCGCGACCAAAACAACTTAAGAAGAGCCTCCACGGTACTAGTAGCTCCGATTCATCGCACCACTTTCGGGGGAGTGCTAGACTATCAAAAGTAGACGAGAAACTTACAATAGATATATCAGTCTTCACACACTATGCCAAATGCAGATAATCGACCAAGTTGTCATGATCTGACCCAGCACGGAATCCGAAATGTGGAAGCTGCGCACTGGAACCTGGGCACTTCCCAGTTGATGGAGAAAGCGTTGCAGCGTCATGAGGGGCTGCTGGCCGAGGGCGGAGCATTGGCCGTGCGGACTGGTCAATTTACCGGCCGTTCTCCTAAAGATAAATACGTCGTTCGCGAGGCCGGCACCGAGACCACGGTCGATTGGGGTTCCGTCAATCAGCCTATGTCGGAGCAGATCTTCGATCAGATTTACGAGCGATTGATCGGTTCCTGGGAAGGCGGCGAGCTCTTCGTTCAGGATTGCTTGGCGGGAGCCGACCCAACCTACACTCTTCCCGTCCGCGTGATCGCGCAGCGCGCCTGGCATGCTTTGTTCGCGCACCAGCTCTTCTTACGGCCTGATACGCAAAAGATCATGGATCAAGTGCCGGAATTTACAGTTCTATTCGCTCCCACGTTCTATACCAACCCTGAGAAAGACGCGACCAAGTCGAAGACGTGCATTGCGCTCAACTTCAAGAAGCGGGCCATCATCATCGCCGGGACGGAATATGCGGGTGAGGTCAAGAAGTCCATCTTCACGGTCCTCAATCATCTGCTGCCGGCAAAGAACGTAATGCCCATGCATTGTTCCGCCAACGTCGGAGCGGATGGCCGGGTCGCGCTATTCTTCGGCCTTTCGGGCACCGGCAAGACTACACTGTCCGCGGACCCGTCGCGGCGCCTGATCGGGGATGACGAGCATGGCTGGAGCGATCGAGGCGTTTTTAATTTTGAAGGCGGCTGCTACGCCAAATGTATCGATCTGTCGCGCGAAAAAGAACCCCAGATCTGGGACGCGATCCGCTTCGGCACCGTACTCGAAAATGTGGTCATCGATCCCAATCTGCGGACCCTCGACTTCGCTTCTGACGAGCTGACCGAGAACACGCGCGCGGCTTATCCGGTGGAGTTCATCGCCAACGCAGTGATCCCGGGCGCGGGTGGACATCCTTCCCATATCGTGCTTCTCGCAGCGGATGCCTTCGGTGTGCTGCCCCCGATTGCCCGGCTGACTCCTGAGCAGGCCATGTATCATTTCCTGAACGGCTATACGGCCAAGCTCGCCGGTACCGAGCGCGGCTTGGGCAACCAGCCAGAGGCCACCTTTAGCACCTGCTTCGCTTCGCCGTTCATCACCCGACGGCCGCTGGAATATGCGAAATTGCTGGGCGAAAAGATGCGCAAACACGACGTGAAGTGTTTCCTGGTGAATACCGGGTGGGTGGGCGGCGCCTTCGGCGTGGGCGAGCGCATGAACCTGAAACACACGCGCGCGATGGTGAATGCTGCCGTGGACGGAAAACTCGACCTCGTGGCGACCAAGCCTCATCCTGTCTTCCACGTCGGCGTTCCAGTCGCTTGCCCGGGCGTTCCTGCGGAGATCCTGGATGCCCGCGGCCAGTGGGCCGATGGCGCGGCCTACGATCGCGCCGCTGAGAATCTGGATGCCAGGTTCCGAAAGAATTTCGAGAAGTTCGGCGAAGCTGCGCAGGAAATCGTGGGCGCCGCGGTCCACGCCGGCCGCTAATCGAGCAGTTGTGGGGCAGGTCCCCGACCTGCCAATCCTAGTGAACTCTCAGCAGCACTACGCCGTGCGCGGGTACATCCACAGAATATTGCGCATCTTGTAGAGCAATATCTCTGTGGGCCCACAAATCTCGAGCGCGCGCAGGCACTTTCATCTCCAAGTCCGACCACTTCACTGTGACGCCGGTTGAATCCGCCGCCCGATTGAATACCGCCACGGCCTTGTCGCCACCCGCCAGATCGCGTACCCAGATCTCCTGGTCTCCCGATTTCCAAACGCGCTGGCCCTGCTTGCCCTCCTTATCCTGATCGATGGCGATCACTTCACGGTTAGCCAGGATCGCCAGTATCGACGGCGAAACATTTCGCAGATCGTTCCCCGCCAGCAGCGGCGCGGCCAGAATCGACCACAGACTCATGTGGGTCTGATATTCGATCTCGTTCATACCGCCGTTACCGATTTCGAGCATGTCCGGATCGTTCCATCTTCCGGGCGCGGCCCAGGTCGCGAGATCATTCTGGTTGAAACCGATCCGCGTCATGGAATCCCAGGTGTCGCGGATATCGCCGGTGGTGCGCCACAGATTTCCACCGACCTCCGGCCCCCATTTCCAGACGTCCGCGCGTCCATATTGGCACAGGCTGAAAACGATCGTCCGGCCGGCGGCCCGCAAGGCATCGCCCATTTTTTGATAGACGGCCTGCATCTCGTCATCGGAGTAGATATTGCGTGCGCCGCACCAATCATACTTCAGATAATCTATGCCCCAAGCCGCGTAGGTGCGCGCATCCTGCTCTTCATGGCCATAGCTGCCTTCGTAACCAGCGCAGGTGTTTGGACCTGGTGAAGAGTAGATCCCGATCTTCAAACCTTGGCTGTGGACGTAGTCGGCCAGTGCCTTCATGTCGGGAAATTTCTTGTTGGTTTGAATGTTTCCCCGCGCGTCGCGCTCGCCTTGCCAGGTGTCGTCAATGTTGATGTAAACGTAGCCCGCGTCCTTCATCCCGTTCGCCGCGATCGCATCGGCCATTCCGCGCACGGCCGCATCATCCACGCGGCCCGCGAATTTGTTCCAACTGTTCCAGCCCATCGGCGGAGTTTTCGCGAGACCGTTATAGGGAACCTTGTGCAACGCCGCAAGCGGAAGCCGCGCAGGATACGCTCCTTCGCCGGCCGGTGCACGGGCCGCTACCATTTCGGTCAGTGGCGCATCCGGCTGCCGGCGAGTGCCAATGTGCAACTCGCCGCCGGTCAGTTTTCCTTCATATCGGACGACCCGTTCATTGCGTCCGTCCAGCATGCTGCCGGTCAGAGTGAAGCCGTCCGGGCCGCCGGTGCTTTCCTTGATCGTGTAGTAAAACTGCGTGACCCGGATGTGCCCGGTGATGCGCGACCCGTCCTGCTTGAGATCGAAATAGGTCTTACGCGTTGTGCCATCGGCACTGGGGATTGCGACCACCCAATTGCCCGTCAGATCAGCCGCCCTCGAGGACACGGCCACGAGCAGATACAGGATGCCTGCGAACTTCATTCAGTTAGTGCGATTTCCGTTTCGGCTTGGTCCGAAGGCGTTTGTACTTGAGCGCGATCAAGCCTTTTGAGTAGGTCTTATTTTCGACCAGCTCGAACTCGCGCTGCGGAAAACCGGCTGGAAAGAGCGGGATTCCCTCGCCGATCAACACGGGAACCACACCGAGATAGATCTCATCCACTAAGTCCGCTTTCAGGAAGTCGCGCGCTACTTCACCGCCGCCCATCAACCAGATATCCTTGCCTGGACTCTTACGAATCTGGCCGACCAGAGCAGCGGGTGATTTATTGGTGAACAATACGCCATCGCGCTCGCCGGGCGGTTTCGATCGAGACATGACATAGTACTTATACGGCGACTTCGGTAGCGAACCCCCGCTCAGTCTTAGGCCGTCGTCGAGCGTTTTCCGTCCCATAATGGCCGCGCCTATGGTTTTGAAAAAAGGCGCCATCGAGTAGTCCTTGGGCATGAACAGAAAATCGACGTCGCCGTTGAGCCGGGCGATGTAGCCGTCCAGACTGATGCCAACCCCGAGTACAACCTTGCGCATTTATGACGAAGTCGGCAGCTTGAACGCCACCAGCTCCGCGGTATAATTGCCGCCGCCGATGGCGAGTACCAGATATTGTTCGCCATTGAGCATGTAAGTCATCGGGGAACCGGTCTGGGGCGCCGGTATGTACACCGCGCCTACCTCTTTGCCGGTGGCCTTGTCATAAGCGCGCAGCATTGCGCCGCGCACGCCCGACGGCGTCGTGAAGAAGCCCGCTTCTCCGGCGATCACCAGGCTCTTGGTAGTGAGCACGCCGATCAGACCCGGACGGCCCGTGCGCGGAATGTTCAGACCCTTCAGAGCTGGATGATTCTTGATGTTGTCCGATGTTTCCCCGTGCGCAATTTGCCAGGTGATGTCGCCCTTGTCAAGATTGATCGCTGTGATGCGACCATACGGCGGCTTCAACAGTGGCAGGCCCTGCACGGTAAGTCCGCCGAAGCCACCACCACCGCGTCCGGCTGGCGCTGCACTGGCTGCGGCAGGACGCTCGGGGAGCGGAGGCGCGCCCATCGCTCTCCGTGGCCGAGGCGCAACTCCCGCCATCCCATTGATGTAATCCATATCCGATACTTTTGGATCACCGGGCGGGATCAGTCCCAGTACAGCGATTGCGCTCTGCGAAAACACGTACACGGTGTGGGTTTCGGGATCATACGATCCGCCCGGCCAGTTCGATCCGCCTTGCGCACCCGGCGATACGAGCGTGGCCAGCGGACCATCGATCTTGCTCACCACCGGCGGCGTGAAGATTGGGCCGATCTTGTATTTCGAGACCAGCTTCATTGCTTCTTCGTGCAGCGCCGGCGTGAAATTGATCAGGCTTTCTGGCAAGACACCCTGGTTGTCGTAAGCCGGCGGCTTGGTGGGAAACGGCTGTGTAGGCGCATACCACTCGGTCGGTACATCACCCTTCGGCACGGGGCGCTCTTCCATCGGCCACACTGGTTGTCCGGTCACGCGATCGAAAACATAGAGGAAAGCTTGTTTGGTCGGCTGTGCGACGGCCTTGATGGCCCGTCCGTTGACATTGATGTCGCAGAGGATCGGCGCATCTGGAATATCCATGTCCCACAGGCCGTGGTGCACCAGTTGGTAATGCCATTTGCGCTTGCCGGTCTGAAGATCCACCGCCACCAGGCTTTCGCCGAAGAGGCCGTAGCCGGGACGATGGCCGCCGTAATAATCGCCGGTCGGCAATTCAACGGGCAAATACACCAGGCCCAGATCCTCATCCACCGAGATCTGCCCCCACACGCCGGTATTGCCAGTGTAAGACCACGAATCGTTCAGCCAGCTGTCGATGCCGAATTCACCGGGCTTTGGAATAGTGTGGAAGATCCAAAGCCGCTTGCCGGTGCGTACGTCGAATCCGCGGACAAAGCCCTTCACGTTTTTCTTGCTGGTTGGTGCGCCGCCTTCCATGTGAGCGGCTCCGACGATCACCACATTCTTGGCGACCACGGGGGTGGAATGCAGCCCGACCTCGCCCGTGATGAGGTCGATCTCCTGATCGTCATCCAGTTTCAGATCGACGATGCCGTTCTTGCCGAAACTCGGCACCGGTACTCCCGTCTTGGCGTCCAAAGCTACCAACCGATAGCCGGGTGTGACGTACAGAACGCGCTCTTCCTTACCATCGGTCCAATACGCGACGCCGTGGCCGGAAAGTTGCCGGGGAGCGCTCTCGCCGCGCTTGCCTTCGTTCTCGCTGTGCATCCACAGCATCTCACCAGTCTTCGCATCCAGAGCGACTACTGCGCGCCGCGTGCCGGCGGTTACAAAAAGCGTGCCGTGGACAAATAGCGGCGTGCCTTCGTACTGATATTCCGGGCGCGGGCCGAGCGACTCCGTCTTGAAACGCCATGCGACCTCGAGTTCGTTGAAGTTCTTAGCGTTTATCTGGTCGAGCGGTGCGTAGCGCGTGCTCCCGAGGTCGCCGCCATAAGTGCGCCACTCTCCGTTCTTGGTGCCCGTTTGACCCCAGGCAGGCGACATAGTCCAGAGTACGCAGGCCGCGAGTGCCGCGAGCATTGCAAAACGACAGAGTCTTAGCATTACCTTCTCCATATCTTATCTATTTGTCCCGTTGAACCGCTCACTTCTCCGGAACGCGATTACCGGCGATGTACACGGAATCGATTTTGCGAGTGTTCTTGATGTCATCGAGTGGGTTGGCGTTCAGCACCAGCAGATCCGCCCACTTGCCCGGTTCGATTGTCCCGAGGTCCGGCGCATGCAGGAATTTCGCCACGTTCGAAGTGGACGCCACGAGCGTTTGCATCGGAGTGATGCCGGACTGTACCATGTATTCCAGCTCGAGGTGCTCAAAATACCCCTGGAAGCGCCCTGTAGGAGCGCCGGTATCGGTTCCCATTACGACCGGCACGCCGGCGTCGAGCACCTTCTTCATATTGCGCATCGCAACCGGCAGGTGCTCTTTGTACCATTGGCCGCCCTGGTCGTTACGCATCTTCTCCTGGAACGCTTTGTCCTGAACCTTCGCCAGCTCGGCTCGGTCAACGTTGTTCAACAGGAAAGGATCATTCAAGAAAGCCGGGTTCTCCCCATAGACATAGGTGGAGAGCTCGCGCGTGAAAGTAGGACAGTAGACCGCATTGTTCTTCTTTAGAAGCGCGATGGTCTCGGCGTCAATGTCCTGGTCGCGGACGCTGTGGGCGATCATATTGGCGCCCAGCTTCAATACCGCCTTGGCGTCGGCCAGAGTGACGACGTGCACGGCCACCCGCATGCCCTTCTTGTGAGCCTCGTCAAAGATGGCGGTATAAACTTCGGGAGCCATCTTGGTCCCCTTGCCCAGGTTGTTGTCCAGCCGGAACTTCACGATATCGGTCTTCGCCGCGGCAACTAAATCGACGGCTTTGCGGGCATCCTCGGGGGTCTTGGAGACCACGATCGGTCCGGCGATGAACAGGCGCGCATGGCTGGGATTGTGCTCGCTTCGGATTTGATCCCGAATCGCAAGTTCGTTATCGCCACCCAGGCTCATCACGGTCGTGATCCCGTAGCGGGCAAAGCGGTCGAGTTGGTCGGCGGAATAGAGGTGGCTATGAGCGCTGGCCAATCCGGGGATGATGGTTTTGCCTGTAGCATCGATGCGTTGAGCCCCCGCGGGCGGTTTCACGGACTTACCAACCGCCTCGATCTTGCCATTGCGCACGATCACGGTCGCGTTCTCGATGGGCGCTTTTCCGGTGCCGTCGATGACGCGGGCGCCAACAAAAGCTTTGACAGCCGCCGAACTGTCGTCGGTCGCCGGAAATGCAGAGAGTGAGAACCAGCCCGCCACCAATGCCAGCGCCACCGCCAGGCCAATCGAATATTGCAGTTTCTTCTTCATAAATCCTTCCCGCGCCTACAGGCGCCGCTCGAAAATATCCCAATTCTAAACCCCAGGCCGGTTGAGCACAAGGGCGGCTCCAGGATTATACCGCTTCCAAACTACACCCAATCGCTCGTCCGAGCCAATGCGATAATGGTTACGCTTATGAGCGTGGCCGAACAAGCTTTACTGGAATTGACGCCGCCGACCTGCGAGAAAGGTATCGGGAAAGTCATCCTGGCGGCCGATTCCAAAGACCTGATCGCCGGCGTTCGCATCCAACCGCACTCGATCTGGCCCGATGACCGCGGCTATTTTCTGGAGGTCGCCCGCATGGGTCTGGGACTCATTTCAGAATTTCCGAAAGATACTACACAGATCTCCGCCGCGCTGAGCTACCCGGGCACCATTAAAGCGTTTCACTTTCACCGCCATCAGACGGATTGCTGGGTGCCGGTGCAAGGCATGCTCCAGGTCGCCCTCGTGGATCTGCGCAAGACCTCGCCCACCTTCGGTGCCCGTAACACTCTTTACGTTGGCGCGCTACGCCCCTGGCAATTATTGATCCCGCCCGGTGTGGCCCACGGCTACAAAGTTGTAGGTCCTGAGCCAGCTTTCCTGGTCTATGTGACCGATCGCTTTTACGATCCGCAGGATGAGGGCCGCATTCCCTACAACGATGCAGAGATCCAATATGACTGGGAAACCCAGCACAAGTAGCAGTTAATGGACCCGGGGCAGTTTCAGCTTTCGCACCTGCGCCTGCTCGAAGCCGAGAGCATCCAGATTATCCGCGAAGTGGCGGCCGAGTTCTCGCGGCCCACCCTGCTTTATTCGATCGGCAAAGACTCGTCCGTTTTGTTGAGGCTGGCGCAGAAAGCATTCGCTCCGGCGCCGCTGCCATTTCCGCTCCTTCACATCGATACGACCTACAAGTTCCGGGAGATGATCGAATTTCGCGACCGGACCTGCAGCGATCTCGGCTTGAAACTGATCGTCCATAGCAATCACTGCGCGATTGAAGAGCAAGCCAGTCCATTCCGATTAGGAACCGCCAAGTGTTGCGCTCTACTCAAGACCCGCGCCCTGCTCGATGCACTGCAGGAAAACCGCATCGACGCCGCTATGGGAGGCGCGCGGCGGGAAGAAGAACGCTCCCGGGCAAAGGAACGGATATTTTCATTCCGCGATGCCTTTGGCCAGTGGGATCCCCGCCATCAAAGACCGGAACTCTGGAACCTCTTCAATGGCCGGATTGAGAATGGCGAGAGCATCCGGGCGTTCCCCCTGTCGAACTGGACCGAGCTGGACATATGGCAATACATCGACCTGGAGCGCATTCCCGTGGTGCCTCTTTATTTCGCCAAGGAACGCGAAGTGCTGGTTCGCGGCGACCTGCTCATTCCGGTGGAGCACGATCCGCCTTTGCGCGCCGGCGAGACTACCCAGATGGTTCGCTGCCGCATGCGCACGCTGGGCTGCACCTATTGCACCGGAGCGATTCGTTCCAGCGCCGACTCGGTGCCGAAGATTGTTGCCGAGCTGGAGCAGGCGGTACGGTCGGAGCGTGAAAACCGGATTATCGATCATGATCAGGATGGATCGATGGAATTGAAAAAACGCGAGGGTTATTTTTAGTGGCGGAAGGAAATCCCCAGCCTCCACGCGATTTGCTCCGATTCATTACCGCGGGCAGCGTAGATGACGGAAAATCGACGCTCATTGGGCGGCTGTTGCATGACACCCAAGCCATCTATCAGGATCAGCTGGTTTCTTTGCGCGCCGCATCAAACTTGAATGGGACGCACGGCATCGATTTTTCGCTGGTCACCGATGGTCTGCGGGCGGAGCGCGAGCAAGGCATCACGATCGACGTCGCCTATCGCTATTTCGCAACGGCCCGGCGCAAGTTCATCATCGCCGATACTCCCGGACACGAGCAGTATACGAGGAACATGGCTACTGGCGCATCCACAGCCAATCTCGCCGTGCTGCTGGTCGACGGTCACAAAGGCTTGTTGAAACAGACCCATCGGCATACGGTCATCGCCTGGCTGCTTGGAATCCGCGACTTCGCTGTGGTGGTTAACAAGATGGACCTGGCCGGATTCCGGGAGGAGGACTTTCGGCGCATCGAACGGGACTTCACGCAATTTGTCTCCAGGCTCGGCTCCACGCGGCTTTACTTCGTGCCGGCCTGTGCGCTCGACGGTGACAATGTAGTGCATCTATCGGAACGAACACCGTGGTTCCGGGGACCAACTTTGCTGGAACATCTGGAAACCGTGCCGATCAACGCCAGCCACCATCCTGGACACTTTCGATTGCCGGTGCAGTACGTCATCCGTGACGCTGCCGGCTCCCGGCGATATGCAGGCCAGGTCGCGTCTGGAATTGTGCGCCGCGGTGATCCGGTGCTCATGACCCCCTCGGGACGGACCATCCGGGTCGCGTCCATCCGGCTGGGCGACGAGGAAATGGAATGCGCATTCGCGCCGCAATCCGTAAGCCTCGCGCTTGATGAGCAAGCCGACATCGGGCGTGGGGATATGCTGGTCGATCCGAGCGCTCCAACTCTT
>Ga0070714_100000714_pt1 | contig 23549 bp, 6 predicted proteins | sample LARL83metaG_FD_65450 | JGI IMG/M metagenome (GOLD analysis project Ga0070714, IMG submission 65450) | Corn, switchgrass and miscanthus rhizosphere microbial communities from Kellogg Biological Station, Michigan, USA - LAR L8-3 metaG | ecosystem: Host-associated > Plants > Roots > Rhizosphere ... | reverse complement strand
TGGCACGGCGATGACGGCCCGCTGCCGATCCGGCGGTACCGCGACGACGAGCTCACCGACGTGGCCCAGGCCGGCCTGAAAGCGCTCGAGCAGGCTGGCTGCACGTGGGTGCCGGACGCGAACGCTCCCGGCACCGTTGGTGCCGCCGCACTGCCGGTCAACACGCACCACGGTGAGCGGGTCAGCACCGCGCTTGCCTACCTGCCATCCGGCCGGGCCCGGCCGAACCTCACCGTGCGCTGCGACACCGAAGCCAGCGGCCTGCTGATCGAGCGGGGCCGTGCCGCCGGCGTGCTGCTGGCCTCAGGTGGCGAGATCCGCGCCGGCCTGGTCGTCGTGTGCGCGGGCGCGTACGGTAGCCCGGTTTTGCTCATGCGGTCGGGCATCGGCCTCGCCGCGCACCTTCGCGAACTCGGCATTCCCGTCGTGGCGGACCTGCCTGGCGTCGGCGCCAACCTGGCCGATCACCCGGCCGTCTCGATCGATTTCGACTACGGCCGGGACGTTCACCCGGTCCCGGCCTTCCAGGTAGTCGCGACCCTGCGAAGCCAAGACGCGGGCACCGGTGGACCACCGGACCTGCAGTACATCGTCGGCGGGCCATTCGGCGACGGCGGCCCGGGCACGTTCTTCCTCGGCGCCGCGTTGCTGAAGCCCCGGTCGCGAGGGACGGTGCGGCTGCGATCCGCCGATCTGCCGGCCGCGCCCCGCGTCGATCTCGGATACTTCCGTGAACCCGCCGACCTGGACCGGCTGACCATTGGCCTGGCCCGGATCCGGGAATCAGCCACGGACCCTGTCATTGCGGAACTCTCCTGCGGAGAGGAACTGGCTCCGGGGCGGGACGTCGTTCGTGGCGACCGCGACAGCCTGCGCGAGTGGGTCCGCCGGCACGCGTGGACCTACCACCATCCAGTCGGCACGTGCGCCATGGGACCGGTGCCCGACTCCGGCTCGGTCGTGGACGCCGCCGGTGCGGTACACGGGATCGACGGCCTGTTCGTGGCGGACGCGTCCGTGATGCCGGATATCCCGTCCGCCAACACCCACCTGCCGACGATCATGATCGCCGAACGGATCGCGGCGCTGCTGGTGGCGCGCCGGGATGACGCAGCCCGGCCACAGCCGCTAGGAGAAGCATCATGACCGGCATCGCCGAGCTGCACGCGCAGGCGCTGGACGTTACCGGCCGCATCGTCACCGGCATCAAGGCCGGTCGCTGGCCCGCCAGGACGCCCTGCCCAGGCTGGGATGCGCGGACCCTGCTCAACCATGTCGTCTCGGGGAACCTGTGGGCGGCCGAACTCGTCGCGGGGGCCACGATCGAGAGCGTCGGCGACCGTCTCGACGGGGACGTACTCGGCGCCGATCCGGCCGGAGCATACGCCGCATCCGCGCGAGCCGCCGCAGCCGCTTTCCTCCGCCCGGGCGCCCTCGATGCGCCGTGCGCCGTCTCCTACGGGCCAGTCCCGGGATCGGTCTACGCCGGGCACCGGTTCTTCGACGTGTTCGTCCATGGCTGGGATCTGGCCATTGCGACCGGGCAGAGCGCAGCACTCGATACTCGTCTCATGGAGGCCTGCCGACGGATCATCGAACCCCAGCTGGATCTCTTCCGGCAGGCCGGCGTGCTCGCCGCGGAATTGCCGGCGCCACCGGACGCCACCGCGGAGACCCGGTTCCTGACGATGCTCGGCCGCAGCAACGATCACCCGGGCGCGCGCCTGCCCCGTTCGGGATGAACATGGTCACGGACGGGGCCTCAGCGACGCGTCTTCACCGCCACGGCGTACGTTCCCGTCGCCGTCGGGTCCTTGTGCCGTACCGAGAGCCAGTACTGGCCCGGCACCAGCTTCCGCACGATGCGGGCGTTCGCGCCGATGCCGCGGTCGTCGTCGAACGCAAGGATCGCGCCGGGGTCCTCCGGCCCGTGCAGGGTGAGCACGGTGTCGCTGGGGCCCGTCGTCGTCATGATGTGGACAGCGACCGCCGGAACCTCGAAGTGGTACGTATCCACCTCGGCCGCCACCGCCAGGTCGGACTCAACGGGCGGCCCGTCCGGCACGACTTCCTGCGTGCCGACCGCGCCCATCGGGTACTGCCGCCGCATGAACTCGCGGTCGAGTTGCGACAGCTCGGTGTTCCAGCCGATGGCGTACGACCCGACCGTCAGGCTGTCAGGGATCGCGTACTCCATGATCGACGTCGGGTCGAACGCCGTGTGGTTCGTGGAGTCCTCACTGTAGACAGCGAAGATGTTGAAGTCCACGGCGGCCTGGTCCCAGCCCTGCTGGGCGTAGTACGCGTACACCTTCGGCTTGTCCCACGGGATCACCCCCTGGGCGGCCGGGTTCTGGTGCTCGTGGATCATCCCGAGGGCGTGGCCGAACTCGTGCCGCACCACCCGCTGGTACTCCCGGGTGGCGGTGTCCGGCTCGAGCCAGCCGTAGTTCATCGTCGCCTCGGAGCGGCCCGCCGTGAGGGCGTCCGTGCCCACCGTCGACCAGGAGAAGCCCTTCTCCGCGAACGACACACGCACCTCGGCGGCTCCGGAGGTGACGAAGCGCAGCGTCAGGTTCGCCTCCTGCTCCCACTCCCTGGCGATCGCCTCGACCTTGGTCCGCACGGCCGGGTCGCCGTCCAGGAAACGCACCCGCAGCGTGCGGCCGTTGTCCCACAGCTTGAGCCGCTCGACCGCGGCTGCGGCGCGCCCCGGCCCGGGCAGCGGGAGGACCCGCACGTTGTCGACACGTTCGTTGACCGCCACCTGCTCGGGTGACAGCCCGCGGCCGGCGCGGCCGGCGGCCGGAACGTACGGGGAGCAGATCTTGTAGCTGCGTGGCACGGGGAATCCTTCCGGTGCGGGGGACGACGGGCCAGCCGCGATCCGGTCAGGTACCGATCCGGATCGAGCGCACCGCCACCTGCGGGTTGTCCAGCGCGAGCAGCCGCAGCGATCCCGGTGCCAGCGCGATGTTGTCGGCGGGCACGCCGGTACCGGCGCGGATGACCGCCACGAGCAGCACGACGGTATTGCGGAGCAGCCCGCTGAGGTTGAGGTCGAAGGTGACGACGCCGGAGCGCGCGCCGTCGAGCGTCTGGCCCGCCAGCGTCCGCATCCAGTTCGCGGAGTTGGTTTCCGCGAACCGCCAGCCGTGCGCGAACGTCCCGACGGCCGGGGCGCCGACGCCGTTGAGCAGGTCGTTCACCACCGCCGTCCACGGCACGGGGTCGGGCACCCAGTTCGCCGCGTTGCTCCACCGCGCGCGGCCGACGGCGCGGTCGTCGATCCAGCGCAGCAGCGTGACGCGGACGTCGCCGCCGGGGCGGGCGTCGAGGCCGCGGTGGTGGACGACGACGTCCACCTGGCAGGGCCGCGCCGGCAGGCGGCACGACGTCGACCCGGCGTCGCCCTCCTCCAGCGACGGGGTCAGCTCGTAGAGATCCTCCTCGGTCGGGAGACCCGCGCCCCAGGGGTCCGCCGAGGAGTGCGGCGGGATCATGTGCACGTTCCAGAACGCCGCCGTGATGCCGATGTTCGTGCCCGGCGGCGGCGGGGGCGGCGGGGGTGGCAGCGGCGGCACCGGGGGCGCGCCGAGACTGCGCAGCACCTCGTTGAAGTGGTCATCCCACCGGCCGGTGGCCCGTACCCGCGGGTCACCGGTGTGCGAGCGCAGCGCCGCCTGGAACCGCCGCAGGCCCTCGACGTCGTTGGCGAAGCGCCCGCGCTGCCAGGGCAGCGTCCCGGGCGCGGCGCGCGGTGCCGACGCCACGCGCGGCCGCACGTCCGGGCTGCCGTGCCAGGAGCGCGTCGTCACCTGGTCGCGCTTGAGCTGGACGGCGCGTGCCCGGTAGCGCAGGTCGTCGTCGTGGGCACGGACGTAGGTGAGGTCGCGCGCCTGCGCGACGTCGAGCTGGAGCTCCCACACGCCGCGGGCGGCGATCGCCGCGCGCAGCAGGCGGATCCCGCCGTCGTTGAAGATCGACAGGTCCTCCACCGACGCCTCGGGCAGCCCGTTGACCATCGGCTTCCAGGCCCAGGTCGGCGTGCCGGCGACCGGCAGCGTGCGGATGCCGAGCCACACGCCGACCGTGGTGCCGACCCACACCTCCTGCGGGTGCGCCGGGTCGCACGTGACGACGGTGACCGGCGCCGGGACGCCGAGCGAGTCCTTCCGCAGCCCGGTGGGGTGCCAGGTGCTCGTGCCGTCGAACCACCAGAGCGTGTCGACGTCGTCGTCGTCCGGGTCGCCGATCGTGCCGAGGTAGACGGAACCGAGCGGGCCGCGCGGGTCGGCGGTCGCGAGCTCGGTCCAGAGCGGGGATTTCCGCATCGGACCGGTGTCGGACTTGCGGTCCTTCTTGCCGCCGACGGCGCGGCGCACCACCACCTGCCAGTGCCACACCCCGGGCGCCGTCCAGCCGGGCGCGATCGGCGGGGCGCCGTTGTCGGTACCGGGGTCGCGGTGGTAGCGGACCACCTGGCTGTCGGTAAGCACCCAGGCCACGTCGGGGCTCTGCCAGCGGCAGACCGTGATCGGCTCGGGGAGCGAGTCCTGGCCGCGGTTGACCGGCACCAGGCCGTCGGTCCCGGTCGGCAGCGTGGCCCAGTTGATGCCGAAGTCCTCGGTGTACCAGAGCCGGTCCGTGCCCACGATCAGCTGGCCGACGTTCGGGGTCGGCGGCGGGACGAGGCCGCGCCGGTGCCCGATGGCCGCCGCGGTGGAGTAGAAGGCACCGGCGTCGCGCTCGGCCACGACCTGGACGCCCAGTCTGGTGTAGAGCGACCCGCGCGTGCCGCCGGGGACCGACGACTCCCACTTGCCGCCGGAGAACTGGCGGAACCACCGGTCGGCCGGCCCCGGGTGCAGCGGGTCGAGCACGATACCGCCGCCGTCGCCGATCCCGACCTGTTTCCAGACCGTGTTCGAGACGCGGGTGATCACGCCGTTGTCCTGGAGCCCCGCGGTGAGGAAGCCCTCGCACATCGGGTGCGCGGCGAGGTAGTTGGACTCGATGACGGACAGCCCGGTGTTGCGGGGGAAGAAGCCGACCTGCGCCGTGGGGTTGTCCGAGCGGAACACGCCACCGTCGCAGGCGACCCACAGCCGCGTCCCGGCGTTCGAGAACCGGACGTCGTGCACGTCGGCGTGGACGCCGACGCCGAGCATCGCCGGCGGGTTCGGCTGGCCGAACGTGAGCTGTCCGAGGCCGTTGAGCGCGACGTCCGCCCAGATCACCGCGGCGTCGTCGCTCTGGTCGCCGCGGAGCGGGTGCAGGTCAGGAGCCGTGTCCGGGAAGGTGCAGCCGCCGACCACGACCCGGTCCGGCCGGGCCGGGTCGACGGTGAGCGTGAGGTCGTAGAACCCCTGCCCGCCGAGGAAGTCGGCGACGCGGTTGACCACCCGGGTGGCCACCGGCAGGGCCGCGCCGGCGTTGGCGATCCGGTAGAGGAACGGCGCGGTCCCGCGCCCCCGGTTCAGCAGCAGCCACACCTGGCTCGCCGGCGTGGAGGCGGCCAGCGCGGCCCGCCGGGTCGCGGTGCCCGTCGCGATCACAGAGGTCACCGGGCGGAAGTCGTCGGTGCCGGCGTCGCGGACCCAGAGCCCCGAGTGGGCACCCTTCTGCACCCACACCCACAGCCGCTCGGGCGCGGCGCCGACGGCGGGGGTCCAGAGCGCGTCGGTGCAGTCCGTGCGGACGTCGTCGAACGGCGTGCCGTCGACCGGATCCCAGGCGACGTTGAGGCCCGGCGCCGCGGGACGTGCGTAGAGGCCCTTGGTCGTGGCCGCGACCACGCCGGCGCCGCCCGGCTGCAGTGCGATCCGGTTGACCCCCTCGCCGACGAGGTTCTGCGCCTCGCGGATCCAGGGGTTGTTGTCCGCCGGGTTCTGCGCCGGCCCCGAGGCGGTGAGGATGCCGATGCCGCCGTGGGTACCGCCCGTCTGGGCTGTGACGCTCCCCGGGAAGTCGTAGGGCTCCCCGGTACCCACGAACACCTCGTCGTTTGCGACCGTGTCCGGCGCGTGCGTTCGCAGCACGATCGTGCCGATCGCGTTGCGGGTGGCGGGACGGTCGATCTCGCGTGTCGCGGTCGGAGCGAAGCCGCCCAGCGCCCGCCAGGTGCCACCGGCGTCCGCGGAGAACCACACGCCGCCGTTGCCTGACGCCGCGTACACGCGCTGGCCGTCGGTGCTGATCGCCAGCGCGTTGACGCGGCCGGCCACCCGCGGCTGCCCCGCGGGCTGGCTGCCGCCCACGACGGTCGTCGGCCCCAGCGGGGTCCAGAGGTTCGCGCGCCCGCTCGGCGGGGCGGCCGGGCGCCCGGGGCGCTGCGGCCGGGCCGGCACGCGGCGCGCGGCGGCACTCGCCCCGTCGGGGTCCAGCTCCCGCCGACGCGGACGGGTGAACGCGCGGCGGCCGCGCGGGTCGTCTGCCAGCTCGGGGACGCGGCCCTGCGGCGGCCACTCGTAGGTGCTCACGGCGTGGCCTCCCCGGACGGCGACGTGGACGGCGTGCCCGTCGACGGCGTGCCCGTCGACGGCGATGGCGTCGGCGCGACCCGGACCCAACCCTCGCGCAGCTCGCCTGGGCTGTCCGGCAGCAGCGCGCTCTGGGTAGCGGCGAGGATGGCGTCCGTCCGCCACGTGCCCGGGGTGTCGCGCCAGAGGAAGTTCTGGTCCGTCCCGAACACCGACACCTTCGGCAGCCGCACCTGCGCCGCGTCGTCGAGGTCGGTCTCGACGAGCACGGGCCCGGTGCGCAGCGACGGCGCGATCGCCGCCAGCCCGGTGCCGACCCAGTCGCGCGCCAGCGCGACCTCCCGGCGCGGGAGGACGCCCGAGGTCAGGTGCGCCTTCCCGGCCGGGTGCATGAGGATCGTGAGCGTGACCGTGCGGCCCGGGTGCAGCACGAGCGGGCCCGAGAGCGCGCCGGGGTCGCCGGGGCTCCCGCCGCCACCGGCGATGTACGGGTGGTCGAGCGGCGTGCGGCCTGGCAGGCCGCCGGTCTCGCCGTAGAGGCCGAGCTGCCCGCGGCTGCGCCCGGCCTCCGGTGCCGCCCCGGCGATCGCCTCGTCGACGAGGTGGAACCGCGAGTAGTCGTCGTCGACGAAGAAGCCAAGGACTCCGTCGTCGCTGCGGGTCACCTCGCCGATCCGCACGCCGAAGCCGTAGCGCGCCGCGAGGCTCTCGGCGGCCGCCCACTCCGCCGCGCGGTCCGGGTCCGACAGGTCGACGTCTGCCGGCGGTCGCAGCTCCAGCCGGAGCTGGGCGCGGACGACGGCGATCGGCCGGCCTACCAGGCCTGCGACGTGCTCGGTGCCGAGCGAGGCCAGGCTGTCGACGGTCCACAGCGTCGTGTCGACGGCGCGCAGCAGCGCGGAGAGCGCGGACTCCGCCGGCGGGCCGCCGGCGGTCTGGTCCCGGCCGCGGGCCGCCGCGTCGGCCGCCACCAGGCCGCCGGCGAACCAGCCGAGCGGCTGCTGCGGCGGCGTCAGCGCGTAGCCAGGGCCCGCGTCCGCGGGACCCGGCCGGCCGGGCGCGATCTCCCACAGCACGCCGCCGCTCACCGGCTCGTGCAGGAGCTCGCCGAGCGGCGAGCCGTCGGCGGCGAAGACCTCGAGGCTCTCGTCCAGGTGGTCGGGCAGCAGGAAGCCGGCGACCGGAGACACCTGCAGGTCCGGCTCGATCTGGTCGACGCGCGCCTCGGTGCCCTCGGCGCCGACCAGGGTCGCGGCGTCCACGAGCCGGAACTGCCAGCGGGCGGGCCGCAGCAGCCGCGGCGGCACCGCGACCGCGCCGGGCGCGGTCGGCACCTCGAGCCGGCTGGGCACCGCGACCGCGTTGACGGGCACCTCGAGCGTGCGCCCGAACGCGTCGAGCAGCCGCGCCCGGGTCACGGCGACGGTGCCGGCCAGCAGGGCGCGCGGCGCGGCGGCGGGCGCCGGGTTCGCGGACGTGCCATCCCCGGTCGCGGGCCGGACCAGGCCGTCGGTCGCGGGGAGCCCGAGCAGCTGGTGGCGGACGCCGTCCATCGCGGCGGTCGCGAGGTCGAGGTTCTTGACCGCGGTGGCGAGCGTGCGCAGCGCCGCCTCGGTGGCGGGGTCGGCCTCGCCGCCGTCGCCGCCGTCGCCGCGGGCGTCCTCCGCCGCCAGCCAGTCCGTGATCGCGGCGTGGAGGGTGGCGGCACCGCCGGTCGTGAGCAGCGAGCGGCCGCGCAGGGTCACGGCGGAGCCCTCGGCCGCCGCCGCGGCGGCGTCGTCGGCTTCCAGGTCGAGCTGGCCGAGCCGCCACGCGCGCAGCGCGGGCGGGTCGAGGCCCGCGACCTCGACCTCCCACTCCAGCCAGAGCGGCACCCACGGCTGGCACCAGGCGGTGACGCCGACGAGGTCGGGGTCGGCGCCGGCGTAGAGCGAGAAGCGGTGCAGCTCGTCGGCCACCTGGACCTGCTGCTGCCGGACGCCGGCCTCCTGCGCCGCGGCGGCCCGCGCGCCGTCAAGCAGCGCGTGGCGGCGCCGCGCCGCCGGCGTCCGCGGGAGGTTCGGGTGGAACGCGAGCGTGGCGCCGTCGTAGGTGGCGTCCGCGCCGAACCGCAGCACGGACTCCGCGACCAGCCGCCGCGCGATCGCGCCCTGGTCCGTCCCGGCGGGCGCGGCGGCGCGCGCCGTCCACTCGTCGTGGTACGGGTCGAGCAGCATCGCCTCCCGGGCCAGGGTCAGCGTCTCCGGCGGCAGGGCGCCGTTGCCCAGGGACCGGACGAACGCGGTCTCCGGCACCAGGCCGGCGATCTCCGTGATGACGTGCGTGGGCCAGCGGCAGGTGAGCTTGCCATCGGCCGAGCCGCGCCCGTCACCGCCGTGGCGCAGGCTGCGGCGCAGCCCGCGGACGGCGACCAGCGGGTCGTCAGGGAACGTGAACCGGGCGGCCGGCCGCTCGACGATGCGCTCCTCGGTCGCGGTGAGCACGTCGCCGACGCGGGACCTGGCGAGGTCGTGGACCGCGAGCTCCGTGGCCTTGATCAGCGTCGGCTTGCCGCCGAACGCGACCCGCACCTCCGCGCTCACCCCGCCGGCGGGGGCAGCGGCACCGGCCGCCCCAGCCAGGCGGGCCCCTTGCCGCGAGCGGGCGGCCGTGGCACCGGCCGCGACGTGCGAGGTCCCGACGTCGAGCCCGCCGACGCCCCCGGTCTGCCGCCGCTGGAGGTAGCGGTCGGTGCCCGCGGTGCCGCTGTGGAGAGACGAGAACCCGGCGGCGTGCTCGTGCTCCTCGACCTCGACGGCGCCGTCGGGCGTGGCGAGCCGGCCCACCTTCTGTGCGGTGAACGCGGCCAGCAACCGCTCGGTGTCGCGGCGCCGCCTCTCCGGCTGCCCCGCGGCCGCGAACGCCGCGACGACGTCGTCGTCGTGCTCGCCCAGCGCCACGCCGAGCGCGTCCGGCGCGGGCCGGTGATCGACGGTCACCGGCCCGGTGACCGGGACGCCGAAGACCACGCCGTGCAGCAGCGACGAACGCAAGTTCCAGGCCACGTCGGGGAAGTAGCGGACGACAGCCTCGCCGACGAAGGCGGAGCTCGTCGGCGCCTGGGTCGTCTTCGAGGCCACGGAGCCGAGCACGACGCCGGCCGTGGCGCCCGTGGCGGCTGCGGTACTCGCGGCGCCCGCGCGCGGCGCGGCCGGGCGAGGCTGCCGCGGGCTCGTGCCGGCGGCCGGGCGGCCCTGGTCCCAGCGGGAGGCCGTGGTGAGGCCGAGCGCGTGCCGCAGCTCGTCCTCGGACTGGCGTCGCGCCTGCTCGAACGACTCGTCCCCCCACTCGTAGAGCAGCCGCCAGCGCAGCCGGCCGAGCAGCTCGTGGAGGCTGTCGTCACCGCGGGCGGCGTCCAGCGGGTCGCCGGAAGGCGTCCGCCACCAGCCTGCGACGAGGTACGTCGCGCAGCCCTGGTCGACGCCGCCGGGCGCGAGCGCGGCGACGTCGGCGAGCGGATCATGGAAGGCGAACCGGTTGAGCACCGCGTCGTACACGCCGGACCAGGCGAGCGACCCACCGACCGCTCCGGTGAGCTCGCCGGGCTGGAGCTGCAACCCGGCGGCGGGTGCCGCGGGCGGGCGGTCCTCGCTGAACGCGCCCAGCGAGACGGCGACGGCACGGTCGGCGTACAGCACCCAGCCGCTGATCGCGGGCTGGACGGCACCGGCCGGGTGGAGCAGGCGCAGCACCAGCCAGCGGTCGGGCAGCGCCGGCAGCTCGAGGCGGGAGCCGTTGCCGCCCGACCCACCGCTCGACCCCGGTCCGGCGCCCTGCCGGTCGAGCCGGCCGCGCAGCAGCGCGTCGGGCATCGCCCAGTGCAGGTGGACGCCGGGCTCCCGCGGTGTCCCGGCCGCGAACGGCTCCGGCATCCCGTTCTCCGGCGTCCGGGCGGCGCCGTGCTCGTCGGGCGTGAGCAGCATCGGCAGCCGCACCATCGGCTCGGTGTCGCCGGCCGGGACGTAGAGAGCCTGGACGTCGACCGGGACCAGCAGCCGGTGCTCGCGGAGGACGTACGGGTCCCAGGTCGCGATCTCGGCCACGTCGAGCTTCGCGCGGTCTGCGGCGAGGAAGCGCTTGGAGTACAGCGCCTCGCGGACTTCACCGGGCGGGAGGCCGGGTGACCGGCCCGGCGGCTGGCCCGTCATGCCGGGCCTTCCCCAGGCTGCGGCGCCCTCGATGGGTCCGCCTGGGCGAGGAACGCCTGCACCTCACCCGCCCACTTGGCGGCGGCGAGAGTTACGCTGAACGCGTCGAGGTCGTAGAACTTCGCGTTCTCCGTGTCGTCGGGGTCGCCGAACACCTGGCGGTAGGGGAAGCGCAGCATCTGGAGCGCGTACTCGTGGGACTCCAGGGCCGGGCCGGCGTTCGGCGCCTTCTGCCGCAGCCGATCCGCGAGCATGACCATGTCGATCACGCCGGGGGCGGCCGGCCTGAACGGCACGTGGACGGAGTTCGTGTCGGTGAACGACGTCGCCGGCGGCACCGCGGTGCCGGTCGCGGCGTCGCGGACCTTCACCCGCCACTGGCCGGGCGGGTCACCGTCGGCGTGCCGCACGCCGAACTGGATGCCCTGCCGCGGCTCCTCGATGTGGACGACCGCCGGGACGCCGTCGAACAGCACGAGCAGGACGGCGGGCGCCAGCCGCGCCATCCGCAGCACCTTCATCCGGCTGGGGTCGGACTCGGCGGCGGTGGTGAGAGCGTCATCGCCGACGACGTCGCGGTCGTAGGCGCGCACGTGCAGGTTCGGCCACCCGGAGACGAGCTTGGAGCGCAGCAGGAACCCGGTGACCGTGCCGGCCGGGCCGTCAAGCCGCTCCTCGCCGTCCGGCCGCCGCTGGAAACGCTCGGCCTCGTCGACCTCGTCGCGGATCGTCGGGTACATCGCCTCGAGCTGCGCCCGGTCGGCCGTCGTCACGGTGCCGACGCCGAGGACGCCCTGGGTCATCGCGTCGGTCCACGCGCGGTCGAGGTAGAAGAACCGGATCGATTCCAGCGGCAGCAGGCGGGCGTCAGGGACGAGATAGCTGAACGGGACGCCCTCGAGCAGCCGCAGGCCGCCGAGGAAGCGGCGCAGCTCGCCGGGCGTGACGTGGTCGCCGTCGTCCGGGTCGTGGTCGGCCACCACGGCGACCGCGGCGGTCAGGTACTCCGTGACCTGGTCGAGCGTTGCCGCGCTCGTGATCTTCGTCATCGGTCCTCCGCCTCGAGCGCGTCCAGCAGCTCGTCGAGTGCGTCCGCCCCGGGCAGCTGGCCCGCCAGCTGGCCGCCGCGCCGGGCGTCACCGGGGCCGCCCGGCCCAGGTGGTTGCGGACGCCCGGCGGGTACGGCGACCGACACGACGTGGTTCACCTCGGCGGCGAGCCCGCTCCTCAGGCCCGCCACGGCGGCCGGGTCCAGCTCTCCCCCGCCGGGCCGGAACGCGACCGGCACCGCGGTCTCGGTGAGCGCGGCGACGATCCCGACGGCGTCCGCGCGCCTGCGGACGGCGGCGAGGTCGAGGCCCAGGCCGGCGGCGACGAGCTGATCCAGGTCGGCGCCGACCTTGAGCTCACGGCCGGGGTCGGCCAGCGGCCGCCGGGGCCCGAGCGTCGTGGGCGCTGACGCCGACACCTCGTCCAGCACCGCCAAGGCGACGAACCGGCCGAGGGTGAACTGGTCGAGCCGGTCGGTGAGCTCAGGCAGTTCGGTGCCGAGAACCGTGGCGACGATCCCGCCGACGACCGTGCGCACCCGGCCGGCACCGAACTGCGCGGCCCGGAACCGCGTCAGCGCGCTGACGACGGACAGCTGGCTCAGCCCGAGCAGCCGGCCGATCTCATAGCCGGCGGCGAGCGCGAGGTCCTCCCGGCCGCCGGGGACGACGCGCTTGAGCTGGTCCGCCGCGTGCGCCACCGCCAGCCGGCCACCGGACGGCGCGTCGCGCTCGGTCGGGAACGGCACGAGCGGCCCGCGGTACCAGGCGCGCAGAGGGTCGCCGCGGCGGGTCCGGTGCCCGAGGCCGATGTGGCCGGTCTGGACGACCTCCGGCGGTTCGCCGGGCGCCGGCGGCGCCCCGGGCGCCGGCTCCGGGACGGTCCCGAGCAGGCCGACGTCCAGGTCCTGCATGAGCACTTCGAACGTCTCGCTGCCCGCGGTCGTGAATGACCAGTGCGCGAGCACCGGGAACCGGAGCACGCGCTCCTGGGCGACGAGCGTGATCGGGAACCGGAACCCGCGGCCCATCGTGTCGCGCACGACGAACGCCGCGTCGGGGTCCCGGGAGCCCGCGGCGACGGCCGCGGTGGCGGAGCTCGCCCACTGCTTCGTAACCGGGGACTCCGCCACGGCGCCGGACCCGTCCAGCGGGATCACCTGCTGCCGCTCGCCGCGGCCGGTCGCCGTCCCGGCCGCGGCGGGCGCCGCTGCTGCCCCAGCCGGCGCGTGCGGCGCGGCGCCCGGCAGGCTCACCCCGCTCAGGTCGAGGTTGCCCATCACCACGGGGTCAGGCCCGGCCGTGACCTCGGCCAGCGCCGTCCAGTCCTGGGCCAGCTCGAAGGTGAACTCGGTGACCGGCGGCAGGGGCGGGGGCAGCTGGTCGAGCTGACCCTCGAGGTTGACCAGGCACGCCAGGTACCGGACCGGCGTGCCGGCGGCGGCGTCGTAGACCGGTAGCCGGTTGGCGAGCACGACCGCCAGCCAGCCGTCGTCATCACCGCCGGCGAGCTCGGTGTCGGTGATGTCGACCTCGCGGACGTGGCAGAGCAGCGGCAGATCCTGGCGGCAGGGGAAGACCTTGCGGACGACGGTCTCGGTGAGCGCCAGGTACGTGCCCTGCTCGACATCGCGGTCGGTCGCGTCCGCCAGCGTGACGCCCGGCGTGACGCACTGCGCGACGGCGGTCGGCGTGGACAGCTCCGCCCCCTCGCCCTCCGCGACGACCACGAGCGCGAGCCACGGCGTCTCCGACGTCGCGGCCCCGCCGGCCGGGTTGCGCTCCCAGGGGAGCGTCCGGCGCTTGAGGACGATCTGCGGCAGGCGGTCGCCGAAGGCGCCCTCGGCGTTGGCGGGCGGGAACGTAGACAGGATCTGGTCCGTCGGCATCACGTAGCGCGGTGCGGCGACCTGGACGTGCGTCGTCACCGGCGCCACCGGGAACGGCGTCCCCGTCTGCGTGCTGAGCAGCTGGTACGAGCCCGCGGTCACCGGCGGCATCACGTTGCTGTGCAGGACGAAGTGCCCGCGGGGCGGTGGTGGCGGCGTCATCGGCGTCTCCTTCCGGAGGTGGAACGTCCGGTGGTGGCGCGGGCAGAGGGTCCGGCGACGGGAGGGCGGCCCGCCGCCAGTGCGCGGGCCAGGCGCCGCTCTCGCGGCGAGCGGCTCTCCCCCAGCCAGGTGAGCCGGCTGCCGCCGGCCGTGCCCGCGGCCAACGGGGCCAGGGCGGCGTCGAGCCCGCGGCCCGCGAGCTGCGCCACCGCCTCGGCGGCCGGGCCCGGCGAGGCCAGCACGCCGACCAGGGCCCAGCCGAGCTCGGTGGCGACGGTCACCGTGCACGCATTCGACGCGGACCCGGGCGAGCTACCGGGGACGACGTCGTACGCGACGACGCTGCGGTTCTCGGCGGCGAGCAGCAGCGGCGGGCGCTCGCGGCCGGCCGCGTCGAGGGTGCGGCTCGCGCCGTCGAGCCCGAGGACCAGCCCCCGGCCGCCAGTCGGGTCGCCGAGCACCGTCGGGTCGTCGAGAACGATCACCACGCTGGAGACCGCCCGGGACACGTCGCCGTCGAACCGGGTCACGACGGTGCTGAGACCGCGGGCCAGTTCGACGCCGATCACCCAGCCGGCGGCCACGCGCTCGCGGTGCCGCGGCAGCACCTCGCCGGTGGCGCGCACGACGCAGCCGGGCGCGAGCGCTGTTGACCATCCCGCGTACGGAAGCACAGAACCCGAGTGCCAGCCGGCGAGCCCCGGCGGCGGCGCGCCTGCGGCCGATCCCGGACGGCCCTGGCCCACGGCGACGATCCGCTCGGCGCCCTGGGCGATCACGACCTCACCGCCGCCGCCGACCACCTCGTCCGCGAGCACCTGGCCCCCGTGGGCGAGGATGACGACGCGCACCGGGTCGCCGGTGACGCCCAGCCGCGGCCGGTCGCCGTCACCGGCGTCGGCGCGGGCGTTCGGCAGCGCGAGGACGGCGGTCTCACCCGCGGCGAGGACGGCGCCCGGCGTGCCGCGGCCGACCCGGCGGCCGGCGGTCAGGGCGGCGCCGAAGGCGGCCAGCCGCTCGGCGCCGTCGCCGCCGGCGGTGCGGACGACCGCGGAGGGGCCGTGTGCCACGGCGGTGACCGGAACGCGGTCGGCGCCGATGACCGTCGCCGCGGCCCGCGCGCCGCCGAGCGGGACGGCGGACGGCTCGGCGAGCACCAGCCGGGCGGCGATCGACCGGCTGCGGTTCTCGTCGACCGAGGCCGGCGTCGGCGGCTCGGCCCGCCACAGCCGCGCGGCGTCCTTCACCGTCGTGGCCGCCGCGGCCGGCGTGTCGCTGAGGTCGACGGTTGCGCCGGGCAGGAGCCCGACCGCCACCGGCGCGTCGACGACGTGGTCGTACACCTTGCCCGGCGGCTGCTCGCCGATCCCGGGGACCGTCGTCGCCGCCGTCGCGTCCAGGCCCTCGCCCAGGGTCCCGACCCGCGGCGGCGCCTGACGCTCGCCGCGCAGCGCCGCCAGGCCGGTGGGGCTGGCCGTCACGGCGAGGAAGCGGGCCGCGGCCGCGAACGCGTCGTCCACCGTGGCCGGCTGGCTGACCAGCCCGGCGAGCGTCGTCGTCTGGTTCTTGAAGGCGCTGACCTGCGCGGCCCGCCGGGTGAACGGCAGCGGCTTGCGGCGCCCGACGTCGACCTGGTGGTACGGCACCGTGGGGCCGCCTGGCGACGGCGCCGCCGACGCGGTCAGGCCGAGCTCGTTGAGCGCCTCGATCATCTCCGCCTGCGGGATCGGGCGGTTGTCGTCCGGCTGCGGCGGCCCCCACACGCCCGCGGGGAAGGAGCCGAACGCCCGCGGCGTCACAGTGAACGGGAACGCGACAGGGACGCCGCTTCGCAGCCAGGTCAGCGTGATCCGGGGCCGCACCACCGCCGTGCCCATGGGCGCGACGCCGATCAGCCCGCTCGATGGGTGGGTGCTGACGACGTCGCCGCCGGGCCCGGACCGGTTGACCTCGACGGCCGGGACGATGCTGCTGAAGGCTAGGCCGAACTCGGGCACGACGACGAACGGCCGTACCCCGGAACCGTCCGGCGTCGAGTCATCGCCCTTCGCGGGCGAGGCGCCAAGCGCGACCATCGCCGCGTGCGCGAGCGCGCCGTCCGGCGTCGGGTCCAGGTACTTGGCGATGAACTCGGCGGCGGCCAGCAGCGCCTTGCGGGTTTGCTCCGGGTCGCCGAACGGCACCGAGAGCTCGACCGGCCCGACCTCGAACGTCGCGACGCCGTGGAACTGCGGGCCCTGGATCTCGACTCGCGCGCCGAGGGACACCGAGATCGTGACCTCGCCGAAGATCCACAGGTCGATGGTGATGCCGGCGGAGATCCGCACGTACGCGTTGACCTGGTAGCGGAACGGGTCGAAGTAGATGATGCCGTGGGCGCCGAAGCGCAGGTCGGCCCAGGCCGGGCCGAAGCGCGCGGCGGCGTGGAAGTCGCCGCCGGCCATCACGGCCTCGGACGTGAGCGCGAAGTACGTGCCGGCCTCGATGACGATGTAGTCGCCGATCGCCCAGTGCAGGCCGAGCCGCGGCACGACCGGGTAGCCCTCGCGGTGGAAGTCGGGGTGGTAGCCGCCCAGCGTGAGCACGAACTCGCCGCGGTGCTCGCCCTTGAACCAGATGACGTAGGCGAACCCGCCGGTGAGCCGCACGTCCGGGTACAGCAACCACGAGTTGTCGGTGAGCTGCGCCTGGACCCAGAGGACGCCCTCGGACGTGGAGAACCGGACGAGCAAGGCGAGCTCGATGGACACGATCGCGGCCTGCGGCCGGGGCAGCGCCATCCGGACGAGGCCGAGCAGGTTGATGTCGAGCCCGTCGCCGACCTGGATCGCTACCACGGCGATCCCGTCCACGAGCGCGAAGCAGTTGAACGAGATGCCGGCGGCGAACCAGAACGTGCCGCGCTTCATCGGGTAGTACTGGCCGAGCGCCCGGAGCTGGTCCATCGGCTGCTGCGGGCGCGCGGCGATGTCCAGCGCCTGGATCAGCGGGTAGTCGCCGAACCGGCTGAGGTCGGTCGGCACCTTAAGCTGCCGGTTGATCCCGAACCCGCCGCCGATGCCGGTGAGGAAGAACGCCGGCGGCCCGCCGATCGGCCCGTTGATCGCGCCGACCGCGAAGAACGCGGTGAAGCGCACGCCGTTGTCGGTGCCCTGCCCGTAGCCGCCGAAGATCGTGATGCCGTAGGTCCCGAAGCGGGCGAGCAGCATCCCGAGGTACTCGACGTCCGGCTCCACACCCTGCTTGAGCAGGCCGCCCGCGATCGTCAGCCCGCCCATCGACGCCGACACGGCGATCCCGCCCAGGTCGACGGCCCAGCTGTTGACGTTGAACAGGTCGCCGCGGCCGGCCAGGTAGGTGATCTGCAGGTCGTCGACTGCGCAGGTGAGCCCGAACATCGAGACCGAGCCGTCCATGAGCAGCGAGACCCGCTCGATGCGATGGTTGGCGACGCCGACGCCGAACCCGATCTGCTCCAGGTACAGGGGGCCGAAGCCCCGGCGGATCGCGATCCACCACGGGCCGTCGCCCTCACCGGCCCGCAGCGTGACGCTGACCGGAGCCGTGCCGTGTTTCTGCACCGCCAGGGCGGGCGAGAACGCGGGCCGTGGCGGCGTCGGTCCGGTGTCCTTCATGACGTTCTGCGCGATGCCGTTCTGCCCGCCGCCGCTCGGCGCGAGCGCGAGCCCGGCGATCTCGAGCTGCGCGCCGCCACCGGTCACGCCAGTGAGGTCGAACGCGGCGAAGACGTGCAGGGCGATCGACTCGATCGTGATCACGCTGTCGACCAGCGGGCCGTTCGCCGAGCCGACCCGCAGCCCGACGCCGTTGACGGCGAGGGTGGGGCGGAACTCCGGCGTCGCCGCGCTGAGCACGCCGAGGAAGATACCGCCGGAGCCGGGCGGGTCGGGGTCGAGCCAGGAGTCGTCGGTCTCCAGCCACAGCGAGACGTCGCCGCTCAGCAGCTCCCAGCGCGGGTCGACACCGAGCTGGACGCCGATTTCGGCGCCGACCGTGGTGAACGAGATCTCCAAGCCCTCGACGGTCACACCCAGCCCGGCGCCGGCGAGGTTGCGCACCAGCCGGTGCGCGCGCTCGAGCACGGTGTCGACGTCGAACAGGCCGGGCATGAGCTGCGTCGGGTTCGCCACGTCGGCCAGCAGGACGCCGCGGAGCAGCCCGCGGACGTCGGTGGCGCCGACCCCGGTGTCGAGCGCCGCCGAGACGGCGTCGGTCCGCAGCGCGACGGCGGCGACGACGTCCGCGATCACCTCGACGAGCCGCAGCGCGACCGCCGCCGGGTCGTCGTTCTCGGCCGCCAGCGCGGGCGGGCCCTCGCTCGCGACGAGCGCGAGCTTGCGCTCGTCGAACAGCCACCGGGCGCCGAACCGGCTTTCGTCGTCGACCGCCAGGCCGACGACGACCCGCCGGCCGCCGGCCGGGTCCGTGCCGACCGCGACCGTGACGAACGGCCGGAGCACGACACCGCCGGTGTCGATCGCCGCGGGGCCGACGGTCGCGCTCAGTTCGCGCAGGCCGGCGGGGCTCAGGGCGAGCGTCGCGTTCAGGTGCTCGACGCCGGGCACCTCCAGGTCGGTCACCGCGACCGAGACGGCGCCCTCGACCGGCGTCCAGCTCAGCGCCAGCGGCCCGATCGTCACGCGCAGCGTGTTCGGCGTCGGCGCGGTCGCCGTGATGGCGGCGGGCAGGTAGGCGTCGACCAGCGGTGCCAGCGTGCTCAGCCCGGCGGCCGCGATGCTGCCGGCGGAGGCCTCGAGGCAGCCGACCGGGTCGGTGCCCCAGTCGTGCAGCTTCTGCCGGTCGAAGCGTGCTGGGGCGCCGCTGCGCAGGTCGAACGCGTCGCCGACACGGGCGACCAGCGGGCCGACCGGCGCCGCCACGCCGGCCAGCTCGTCGAGCAGGTGCGGCAGCGCCGCCTCCGCCGCGGCGGCGAGCGCGCCGAGCCCGGCGAACGGCACCAGCGAGACGTCGCCCCCGGTCGCCGGGCGCAGGAAGAGGCTGACGCCGGCGCCCGCAGCGCCGGGCGTGCCGAAACGGAGGTGGACCGCCTGGCGCCCCGGCTCGTCGCCGACGCCGGCGAACAGCTCGAGATCGAGCCCGGGCGGGCCGCTCGCCGCGATCGTGAGGCCCGCCGTCACGCCGGCGGTCAGCCGCGCGCCGGCCCCGGCCGGCGCCGTCCACGCGCCCGCGTCGACGGTGAGCTCGATCCGGGCGCCAGAACCCGCACGGGCCACGCCGAGGACGACGCCGTCGGTCAGGGTCAGCGGCGACCCGGCCGCGCCGGCCGCGCCGACGAGCGGGCGTAGCGCGTCGAACAGGGCCTGGATGCGCACCGGGTCGGAGGCGAGCGAGGCCGGGCCGCGCAGCCAGGCCACGGGGTCCGCGAGCAGGCCGGCCAGGGAGCGCAGCGGCCGGTCGAGGTCGCCGGGCGCGCCGCCGAGCAGGCCGAGCGCGTCGAGCGCGGCGTCGACGATCGGCCGGGTCGTGGGGTCGAGCCGACGCGCGAGTTCCAGCGCAACCTGGCCGCCGAGGCTGGTCGCCGCGGTGGCGGCCGCCTCCGCGACGGCGCGCGCGTCCGGGTCCGGCCACAGCGGGACGACGGTCGCCGTCGCACCGGTGCCCGGCGGCGTCTGGTGGAGCGTCACGCGCAGCGGCGCGAGCTCGACCTCCAGCCGCAGCCCGCCGGTGCCGGCTGGCGGGTCCGCGGCGCCGAGCGCGAGGCGGCCGCTGACCGACGGGCCGCCCGCCGCCGCGAGGGCCGCCGTCAGGTCGAGGGACCAGCCGAACCGGCCCGCGGCGTCGCTGCCGGCGTGCAGCGCCACCGAGCGCGCGGCCAGGTCGACGCCCGCGGCGACCGGGCCGAGCAGGCCGGCGACCGCGTTCGCGACGTCGTCCCGCCCGGCGGCGAGCCGGCCGCGGACCAGGCCGCCGGGGTCGTGGACGAGCTGGTCGAGGGCGTCGGCGGCCAGCCCGCCGGCCGGGGCGAGCAGGGCCAGCGACCGCAGCAGCGCGGTCAGCGCGGCGGACGCCGGTGCGGCCGCGTCGGCGACGAGCCGCTGGACGGCGGCGGCGAGCAGTGTCCGCGCTTCCGGCAGCACCGGGACGGCACCCGGCCCGGTGCCGAGGACCAGCGCCTCCCAGCTCCGGCCGAAGACGCGCGCGTCGTGCAGCGTGACGGTGGCCGTGCCGGCCCCGGCGCCGTCGAGCGGTACGTCGACGTCGGCGGAGAAGGCTCGCAGTTCCGCGTCGGGCGACGACGTGAGCCAGCCGGTGCGGTCGGCCACGCGCACGCGGGCCCGGAGCAGCTGCCCGGTGCCGATCGCGGCCCCCGGCGCCGCGGTGGCGTCGAACGAGACCAGCGTGAGCCGACCCTCCCCGGTGACCTCGAGCGTCCCGGTGGTGGACACCGGCAGCCGGAAGAGCAGGCCGGCCTCCGCCGAGGTCGCGGGCGGAAGCGGCGTCGCCGCCCGCACGCGGGCCCGCTCGGCGAGCCCGGCGGCGACGACGGCGGTCAGCGCCCGGCCGACGTCGGTGGCGCTCAGGGCACCGAAGTACGCGACGACCTCGAGCCCGGCCCGCGGCGCGGCCGGCGCGGCCGCGGGCAGCCGCAGGTCGGCGCCCGGGTCGGCGAGCGTCGTCAGCTCCATGAGCGCGCCGGTCAGTGCCCGGCCGAGCGCCAGGTCCGCGTCCTCGGCCGGCACGTCCGGGTCGGTGGACGCCGCCGGGGCGGCCGGCAGCAGGCGGTTCAGCAGGCGCAGCGCGTCAGCGCCTGGCTGCGTGCTGAGCACGGTGAACGCGACCGGCGAGAGCGGCGTCCCGGCTGTGACCAGCGCGGTGACGGCCGCCTCCGACTCGGCGACGGCGCGCGCGGCGTGCCCGGCGCCGCCCGCGGCGACGAGGACGACGTCCGCGCTCACCGCGGCCAGCGCCTGGACGAACCGGCGCAGCCGAGCGGCCTGCTCGGCGGTGCCGTCGCTACCGGTGCCGCCGGTGCCGCCCGCGGGCAGGCAGTCGGCACGGCGGCCGAGGGCCACGAACCACTCGCCGGTCGCCGCCTCGGGCAGCGCGAACATGTCCGCGGTGAGGCCCGCGGTGGCCAGGTCGACGCGGCGCCCGGCCGGCGCGTCAGGCCATGCCCGGGCCCCGAGGTCGACCAAGACCGTGACCTGCGGCGTCCGGCCGAGCTCGAGCTCGACGTCGAGCTCGCCGAGCAACTGCCCGGCGGCGACCGCGTCGGTGACGACCGTGACGCCGGCCGGCGGGACGGGCGGCGGCACGACCCGGCCGTCGCTGCCGGTCCAGCGCTCGAGCAGCGCGGCCAGGCCGCCGGCCACCGGCCGACCGGTAACGAGGTCACGCAGGTCGGTGGCGACCTCCGCCTCCGCGGCCAGCGCGGCGGCCAGCGCGTCGACGGGCAGCGGCTCGTTGCCGGGCCGCCAGGCGCGGACGGCCTCGCCGACCTGGCTGACCCGCGGCAGCAGCCCGGCCGGCGGGAACCAGACCGCGGGCTCCGGCAGCCCGGCGCCGACCGGCAGCCGGAACGGGTCGTCCGGGTGCCCGGTGCCGAGCAGCATGCCCTGGACGCCGCCCGAGCCTGCCATGAGGTCCGCGACCAGCCCCAGCAGCGCCGGACCGGCCTCGCTCACCGCGACGGCGGGCAGCCACGCCCGCAGCGCGGCCGCCGGGTCGGCGACCAGGTCGGCGAGCCGGAGCCTGGTGGCCGGCGGCGCCACGCCGCCGGTGCGGCCCGGCCGCTCCGCGGTCCAGCCGAGCAGCCCCGCGGTGTCCGCGGCCAGGCCGCCGACGACGCCGGCGAGGTACCCGACGAGGACCTCAACGCCGTCCCAGCCCTCGGGCGGCAGCGTCACCGAGCCGTCCGTGCCGACGACCGGCAGCGCCACCGGGATCGTGGTGCCGCCCACCTGGAGCGTCAGCTCGGGTACGAGCAGCTCGGCGGTCAGCCCGGCGGTGGGGCTCCAGCCGAGGCGGCCGCCGACGTGCTCGGCGGTGAGCGTCGCGTCGTCGGCCAGCGCGAGCCGGACTCGCCGCGGGGTCACGCCGGCCTCATATCCGGCGATCGCGACCTCCACTAGCGGCAGCAGGCTCGCCGTCGGCGCCGCTAGGTCGACCTCGGCGAGGGTGGCCGCGAAGCGGGTCTCGACCGCGGTGCAGCCCGCGGCGAGGGTGTCGACGGTGGTGACAGCGGCGAGCCCGACGGCGACGACGTCGTCCTCGACCCGCAGCTCCAGTCCGAGCGGGCCGGCCAGCGGCACGCGCCAGGGCCGCTCCGCCGAGCCGTCGCCCTCGATCGGGGCGACGGCCGCGCCGGCGTCGCTCAGCGCGTCCCGGATCGCCTCGAGCACCGCGACCGCCGTCGCGGGCGTGGTCAGCAGCGCGCGCCAGTAGCCGGTCGCGGCGCCCAGCGGGTCGGTGAACAGCGCGGGCAGGGTCACCGGCGTCACGCCCGCCGGCGGCGCGACGCCGAGCAGCAGCCGCACCAGGTCGTCGGCGGGTGCGAGCGCGTCGAGCAGCTCGTCGGCGACCTGCGCGACGGTGTTGCCGGCAGCGTCCATGAGCGCGTCGGGCGAGGTGAGGTCGAGCATCGCGTAGTCGCGCGCGCCGAGGCGCACCTGGTCCGCCGCGAGCACGAACACCAGCCGCCGCTCGGCGTCCAGCGCGAAGCCGAGGCGCAGCGTGTCGGCGCGGACGACGGCCGGGTTGGTCACGTCGATCACCCGGTGCCCGGGGACGCCGCGGCCGGCGGCCGCCCACAGCCCCAGCGCGGGGAACGCGCGCGCCGCGCCGGTGATGAGGTCAACGTCGAACACGTCCGCGCGGATCTCGACCCGGGCGTCGTCCGTGCCGAGGTCGACGGTCAGGGTCGGCGTCAGGCGCGGGTTGCCGGTCGGCCCGGTGTCGACCCGGACGCCGACGGCCAGCTCGGCCGCGCCGAGCTCGAACGTCACGCGGTCGCCGGAGCGGGTGCCCCCGAGGAGCGTCGCGAGGTGGCCGAGCCAGTCCTGGCGCGCCGCCGTCGTCGTCATGATCGCGCGGACCCAGGCGGCGATCGCCGTCGCGCCGGAACTTTGCAGCTCGGTCACCGGGAAGTCCGGGACGGCGTCCGCGGTCCGCAGGCCGAGCAGGCCAGCGACGGCGCCCAGCGCCGGGTGGATGCCGCCCGCGGCGTCGGCCTGTGCCCGGACCAGCGAGAGCACGAGGTCGAGCACCGCGTCGTCAAGCCGGTCCACGCCGTCCGCGACGACCCGCAGGTCGCGCGGCGCGTCGGCCCCGGGCAGCACGAGCCGCTCGACGGTGAGGCCGAAGACCGCCTCGTCGAGGTCGTCCGGGTCCGTCGGGAGCGCGACCTCGAGGCCGATCGCGCCGATCGAGGGCTCCCCCGGCGTCCCGGCGGCGGTCGCGCCGGCCGGGGTGATCGTGATCGACGCGGCCGCCGACAGGCGGGCGCCCGGCTTGCCGAGGAGGACGTGGTCGGTGACCGCGGGACCGCCGGACTTGGCCAGCCGGAACAGCGGAACCGAGGCACGGACGCTCACCTCCGGCTCGCTGGTCTCGAGTTCGAGGCCGAGGCCGACGTCCACGAACGCGCCGGAGGTGTCGAGGGTGGCCGAGAACGTGAGCCGCGGGTCCTCGAGCGAGACGATCGGCAGCCAGGTGACGCCGGACGCGTCGGTCTCGCGCTCCTCGCCGCCGAGCGCGTCGTCCACGAATGCGACGAGCGAGTCCCGCTGGTGCTGGTCG
>Ga0070714_100000712_pt1 | contig 23564 bp, 24 predicted proteins | sample LARL83metaG_FD_65450 | JGI IMG/M metagenome (GOLD analysis project Ga0070714, IMG submission 65450) | Corn, switchgrass and miscanthus rhizosphere microbial communities from Kellogg Biological Station, Michigan, USA - LAR L8-3 metaG | ecosystem: Host-associated > Plants > Roots > Rhizosphere ... | reverse complement strand
GCCGGGTTGCTGTTGAGCATGCCCCAGCTCACGGCGTGCTGGAGGGTCTGGCGCAGCGCCTGCGTGGCCTCGAACCGGTGCCCGTCGGGGATCGTCATCCGCCAACCGGCGATTTCTGCCGGCGCGAGTTCGCCGAGCGGCAGCTCGCCGAACTCCGCGGTGGCCTTGCTCAGCAAGCAGCGCAGCTTCGAGATCGTCTCCGGTTCAGCGCTGTGCTGGGCGAGGTACACCTCAACGAAGCTCAACGGCGCGGCCGGCCTTGCTTTCGCGCCACGACGCGCATGCTGGCGCTGCCTCGTCGGACGCGATCGCAGATCCAAGCTCTCAGCCCGCTCGTTCGGTCCGGTTAAGCCGCTCGACGCGGGGCTCCGAGTGGGGTCCGGCGCCTTTCGCGGGCTGTTGGGCTATCCGAAGGTGAAGACGTACGCTTCGACGCCCGGGTCGAGGAATGCGACCTCGAACGTGCGGTCCGTGATCGACCCGTGCTCGCGTACCAGCTGATAGAGCCGTGGCTGGACCAGCGTTCCCCAGCCCTCCTCGTCGACGTCCAGCCCATGGGCGGCGCCGGGCGCGGCGCCGTCAACCAGCACGCGGAATCGGACGGCCGTGCCCGCTCGCGAGCGCAGGACGAGATGGACGTCGCGCGCATGGAAGCGGAAGGCGATTCGTCCCCCGGCTTCGTTCAGGACGCACGCCCGCCCCTCGATCGTCCAGTTCCCGGCCAGGGCCCAGGTGTTGAGCTGCAACGACTCGGGCGCGACGTAGGTGCGAGGCTCGTCGTACGCGACGCCGTCGGGAGAGTCGAGGTTCTGCCCCTGCTGGTAACCGAGGTAGGTCTCGGGCGAGCCCAGGCTCATCCAGTCGGCTTGCGCCTCCAAACCCTCCGCGGCCACCGAGACGACCTCTTCGTCGATGCCCTCGCTTCCGGCCTCGCGCAGCAGGTGCTGGATCATCCATTCGCCGTCGTCGTACTCACCCTCGCCGAAGTGGTGGTACCGGATCCGGCCCTCTGCATCTGCGAGGTAGACGGCCGGCCAGTACCGGTTGCCGAACGCGCTCCAGACCCCGTAGTCGCTGTCGAGAGCGATCGGGTACTCGACCCGCATGGCCTGCGCGGCCTCGCGGACGTTTTCGACGTCGCGCTCGAACGGGAACTCCGGCGTGTGGACGCCGATGACGACCAGACCTCGATCGCGGTACTTCTCGGCCCACGCGCGAACGAAGGCCAGCGTGCGGAGCCAGTTGATGCAGGTGTACGTCCAGAAGTCAACGAGAACGACCTTTCCAGCCAGACCCCCCGGGGTGAGCGGGGACGAGTTCAGCCAGCCGGTTGCCCCTTCGAAAGCGGGCAGGCGACCCTCGACCGGGAACATGGCCGTGCGCGGGTGCCGGCGCGCACCGAAGAGGCTCACAGTTACGCGACCTTCCGGCCGCTCAACCGCAGCGGCTGGCGGCTTGGCGCCGTGTTCGGCGCCTTGCACGGCGCGTTCTCAGCCACCGCGGGCGGGCCAGTCACCGGCCCACGGCGGGACGGCTTTCGAACGTCACGGACGGGCCCCGTGAGCCAGCGTCATGTAGCGACCGTCGAATCGCGCGCCCCGGCCCAGCTCGGTGAAACTCAAGCCAACGATGTCATCGCCCTCGACGATCCAGAGCAGGCCGTAACAAGCCCGATAGGTCGGCGGCCACAACGAGCAGAAGCGTCCATCCTCATCGACGTACCACCTGCCCTGTGTGCGACGACCGTCCGCCTCGACGTAGCGCGTCTCCCCGTTTACATCGAACGCCTGGGTCGCCCCGTCGTCGAAGAGCAGCTCTCCGGCCGTCACTGCTCGCGGGATCAGGGAGGCCGCAACCGGCTCGCCGTCAACGACCTCGACATCCTCCAAGCCTTGCATGGAATCAGCCTACGCCTGGATCCGGGCTGGTCCGAACGCAATCGGTATCGCTCAATCGTTTCGTCTTGTTGCGCGGGCCGACGCCGGGTCGTCGCCCCCGGGTTGGACTGGGCTTCGGCCTCTTCAAGCGGCCGGCTCTTCTACGAGGACCCCTTGCCGTTCGTAGCGCCGGCCCGTGCAGCTGAAGCGCACCACGACCGCCGAGAGTCGACTCGCGCGGTAGCCGCGAGTGGCCAGCGCAGCACCGCCGGCGGCCCGAAGCGTTGCCTCAGGCGGGGCTCACCATCTCCATGTTCGACATGTCCAAGCGCTCAGCGCCGCGAACGCCGACGATCACCATGACAACGTCGTCGCACGCCGGGCAGCGAGCGACGGCGCCCGGTGCGTTCATGTAGACGCGGAGCTCGGCCATCAGCGAGGTGCTCTGGCAGTGCGCACACCGCACCTCCGCCATAGTCATGTCGCCGCCGAAGTGCTCAAACAGGGCTCCGGCGATCGCGTTGCCGTCGAGTGCGTCCATAGCTCTTCCACTCCTCGGTTTAGGTGCCCGTCGGGCCGAAGCGCTCGGTTCTGACGCGCCGGGGATCGTGTCCGTCCCCCACGAGCGCCTGCGCGGCGGCCTCGACAAACCCGGTGGGACCGCAGATGTAGACGAGCGGACGGTCGCCTGGGTCCCATGCGACCTGGTGTAGAAGCTCGCCGTCGATCCTCCCTCGATGTCCCTGCCAGTCGTCCGGCCACTGGCGCGTCAGCGCGATCCGCACATCGACGCCGTCGTAGTACCCATCCAGTAGCTCTGCCCCGTAGATGAGATCATCGAGCGACCGAGACGAGTAGAGCAGCCGCGTCGGCACAGAGCTGTGAGTGGCCGACCAGTGACGCAACATCGCGCGAAACGGGGCCACCCCTGAGCCGCCGGCGATCAGCAGTAGCGGCCCGCCTAGCGACGCCTCCCAGACGAAGTAGCCGCCGATCGGCCCGCGCAACTCGAGCTCGTCACCCCGCGTGAGCACATCGGTGAGGTAGGGCGAGACCTCGCCGTCGTCAAGACGCTCGACTGTCAACACGAGGTGGGGATCCTCCGGCGCGGAGGCGATCGAGTAGCTGCGCTGCGCCTGATAGCCGTCCTCAGCAGTCAGGCGTACGTCGACGTGCTGCCCAGCGCGGTGACCCTGCCAGTCGGGAACGTTGAGAACGATGCTCTTCGTCCGATCGGTCTCGCCGACCAGCTCGACCACCCGCCCGAGCTGCCAGTTCAGTCGCCTTGGTAGCGCTGTTCCAGCCATGGGTCGCCGTGGTTGTGATACCCGTAGGTCTCCCAGAACCCTGGTGCGTCGTCCGGGGTCAGGGTCAGTCCGCGTACCCACTTCGCGCTCTTCCAGAAGTAGAGGTGCGGGACCAGCAGCCTGGCCGGCCCGCCGTGCTCGGACTCCAGCGGCTCGCCGCCGAACTCATATGCCACCCATGCCTTCCCGTCCGTCACGTCCTCCAGCGCCAGGTTGGTCGTATATCCACCATCCGACCACGCGGTCAAGTACGCGGCTTCGGTGGTAACGGCCGACAGAAGCCGGTCGACCGAGACGCCCCTCCATGTCGTGTCGAGCTTCGTCCACTTCGTCACGCAGTGGATGTCGACGGTGGGGCTCTCAGACGGAAGAGCCAGGAACTCCTCCCATGTCCACGACACCTGCTCGTCCACCCGCCCGCCGATCGTGAAGCTCCATTCGTCCAGCGGCGTGTGCGGGGTTGGCCCCGCCGAGAGCACCGGGAAATCCCCCGTCACATACTGACCAGGCGGAACGCGTGACGGATCCTCGACCCGTTGCCGGCGGCCGAAAAAACCACGTGAGATCGGCGCCATCGCGTTCAGCCTAACCGCAGCGAAAGGAACGCGCCACGTTTTTTCTTTGGCGCTCTCGGCCGCCGCTGGTGCTGTCGGGAATCCGCTCCGTCAGCGTCAGGCGCTCGTCGTGAGCGACGGCTCGTAGCGGGAACGCTTCCGTTCGGAATCGCGCCCTCCTACGGCTAGGCGCCGGGCGTGTGGCTGGGCTCGCGTGACAGCTGGATCGCGGGCTGCTCCTCGCGACGTTCGGCCGTGGAGAGCGAGTCCTTGAAGCCGCGGATCGCCGAGCCAAGTCCGCGGCCTGCCTCCGGCAGTCGTTTCGGGCCGAGCACGATCAGCGCGACGACCAGGATCAGGAGGAGATGAGTGGGGCTGAGGATGCTCTCGATCATGGGTGGTCCTTGTGGCTCGGGTCCGGTGCTCGATCGTAAGTGCGCCGCGAAGGCGCTCGAGGGGCCACGCTTCAGCGGGCCCCTCGTCGTGCTCTCGCGGCGACGCTCGTTACTGACGCTGCGCGGCGTCCGCAGCCTCCGCGAGCGCCTTGACGCCCGCGAAGAAATCTGACGACTGTCCGTTGAACAGCCCCATGGCGGTCAGGAACTTCGCCGCGCCGAGGGCAGCGCCGTCGGTGTTGGTGGGGCGGATGATCGAGCAGCTCGGGAACTTCCGATCGAGGAACCTCGTTGGCTCGGGCATGATCCGGTTGGACTTGAACACCGTCCCTCTCGCGTTCAGGTCGGGGAACGTGAGCCCGGTGGTGGGGTCGGTCAGCGGCGGGGCGTTGCCGGCCTTGTCCTGCCAGGTCTGGAAATGCATCGTTTCCGTGGGGCCGATGCTGAGCAAGATGCGCAGCACCTCGGGGTTCGTCACTCGTTGCGCGAGGGAGGCGTAGAGGCTCGTGCCGCCCTGTTCGATCGTGCCGAAGTGGAAGCCGGCTGTGTTTGCGATCGCCTGCAGGTGCTTGCGTGGTGTCAGATCGTCGTCGCTGCGCGGGATCGCCGGGTGCTTTCCGACAGCCAGGTCGGGGACGGCCTGCGGCAGGGTGTCACCCAGGTCCGGATTCTTCGAGTCGCTGCGGTACCGCGTCCACCAACTGGTGTCGATGGTCAGCTCCATCAGGTTGGTCAAGCGACCGATCTGACGAGCGCCAGTCGCCTTGCTGCCGCGCACCGTGCGGAACTTGTCCAAGTTGACGGGATCCGCACCGTTCGCCGCCAGATACGCGTTGATGAAGCTCGCGTGGCTCTGCTCGTCATCGGCGTTGTCGTGGATGTACTGGGGGATGTCCTTGTCCAGTACCGAAAGGGCTCTGGTGTAGGCCTTGTTCCCGGTTCCGCCCGGGCGTTCGTGGTCCTGGATCCCGCCCAGCTCGTTGTACTGCTCCCACAGGTCCGCCTCGAGCAGTTCGGCCGCGGCCAGGAACTGCAGAATGGCCACGTCCCCCTTCGTGAGGCCTCCGCTGGCGGACGCTGGCGGAGCGGTCAGCAAGCGGCTCGCGCCGATGGCGCCGGCTCCGACCGCGGCACCCTTCAGCAGGAACGAACGGCGGTTCGTCAGGCGCCCCGACTGTTCGGCTTCTTCCATTATGTTCTCCTTCAGAAGCTCGGGCGAGCGGCGATTGCCGCCGCTCGCGGTAGTGACGGACCCCACGATGCGGCCGGCGCCGGTCCGCCACAACAGCGCTGGGCTATCGCCCGATAGGACGGGCCGATCAGACGCCAGCAAGCGCGACGGCCGATCACTCGCTAGAGCGAGACGATCGGGAGCATCGCGCGCGTGCGTCCGGACGGCCAACTGCCGCCGCGTCCCGCACCAGCGTTGCACCCACTCTGTCATTGGCGACAGAACTCGATGCTCACCTTCCGTCCAGGCACATTGAGCGGGCGCACGCCCGCGGCCGCCTCCAGCGCTCGGAGTCGGACGAGTAGCCGGTCCGCTTCGGCTCGCAGCGCGCGCAACGTGGGATGTGAGCCCGAGATCGAGCAGCCATGGCCGAAGGCAAACGCGACATCCATGCGAGACATGAACCCGTGGTACTCACGGCGGGCTTCGGCGACAGTCATGGGCAGATACACCTGGCGCCGGGACCGGAAAGAGCGGGGTGGTTTAGTGTCATGATTTGCTCCTTCTTCGATGGAGTGATGGTCCCTGGGTGCCCTCGGCTAGCTCGCGGCGGGCATGTCGGGAGCCGGAAAGGCCTCCCCTTCGAGCAGAGCTGTGCACGCCCGCAGACAGGTACGACACACCTCGGCGCAGATCGCGCAGTGGCGATGGTGTTCGGCGTGCCGATCGCACTCCTCGGCACACGCGGTGCACGACCGGACACACGTCACGAGCAGATCGCGGACGGTGAGGACGTCCCACTGACCGGGTCGCGATAGAACCCGCGCCGTGACGTCGCAGATGTCGGCGCAGACCAGATCACGCGCGATGCAGGCTCGCAGCGTGGCGATGTCCGGCTCGATGAGATCGGAGTCCGCGCACGCCGTGCAGGCCTGGACGCAGCTCAGGCAGGCGTCGATCGCGGCAGCGAGCTCCGCCGCCCCGACCGAAACAGCCGCGGGGTAGGCCTCGAGCATTTGGAGGGTCTCGGTGTTTGGTGTCATGGCCTCATGAAACAGGCCGCCGTCGCGTGCGATAACAACTCATCGCGCTGAGTCGATCCGCGTTTCCTATTAAGCATCTGACCGTGACAGCGACACGGTCGAGCGAAGAGGTATGACGGGACCGGCAGTCATCTCACCACGGGGCATCGAGCGCCGAGCGCGACCAGGTCCGGGCATTGCGCGATACCTCGCCCCGATCGCACGCCGCTGATCCGCAGGATGGATCGCACGATCGGCGGGGGCTGTTGTGATCAGCCCCCGGCCCGGGACGATCGTGACCATGAAGCGCGTGATCAACAAAGCCAGCCACGCCACGGTGGCCGAGACCGTGGCTCGTCTCATCGCCGAGGTGGAAGCCCGCGGCATGAAGCTCTTCACGACGATCGACCACAGCGCCGAGGCCCGGGGCGCCGGGCTCGAGCTGTGCGAAACGAAGCTGGTCGTCTTCGGCAACCCCCGGACAGGCACGCCGATCATGCAAGCGGCACCCCTGGCCGGGCTCGATCTGCCCCTGAAGGTCCTGGTGCGGGCGGATCAGGGCCGGACGTGCGTCAGCTACACCGCGCCCGCCGAACTCGCGGCTCGGTACCAGCTGAGCGATGAGCTCGCGGCCGGCCTCGTGGGGATCGAGGCCCTCACGGACGCGGCCGTCGGTCGGTAGGGCCTGATGCCGCGCCTCAGTCGAACCCGGGTCCGCAATCAGGCCAGGCGTAGAAAGCTCGTCGCGCTCCGCCGGCGCAATCGCCGGAAGCAGCGCGCCACAAAGAGGAAAGGTTGAGAGCTATGGCCAGCATCGAATTTGAGCACGTCACCAAGCGCTACAAGGACGGCTTCGAGGCGGTGAGAGACATGAGCCTCGAGGTTCGGGACGGCGAGTTCATGATCCTGGTGGGCCCGTCGGGTTCGGGCAAGTCCACCGCGCTACGAATGGTCGCGGGTCTGGAAGACATCACCGACGGCGAGCTCAGGATCGGCGGCGAGCTCGTCAATGATCGGGCCCCCAAAGACCGGGGCGTGGCGATGGTCTTCCAGAGCTACGCGCTGTACCCGCACATGACCGTGCGCGAGAACATGGGATTCGCGCTCAAGCTCGCCAAGGTTCCGCGCCGCGAGATCGATCGCAAGGTGACCGAGGCAGCGAGGATCCTCGACCTCGAGCCGCATCTCAGCCGCAAGCCGGCGAACCTGTCGGGCGGGCAGCGCCAGCGTGTGGCGATGGGCCGCGCGATCGTCCGCAGCCCGAATGCGTTCCTCATGGATGAGCCGCTGTCGAACCTCGACGCACAGTTACGCGTGCAGACGCGGGCGGAGATCGCGCGGCTGCAGCAGCAGCTGGGCATCACCACGCTGTACGTGACGCACGACCAGATTGAGGCGTTGACGCTCGGGGACCGGATCGCGGTGATGCGCGCCGGGGTGCTCGAGCAGGTCGGTCCCCCCGAGGAGATATACGGCCATCCGGACAACCTCTTCGTGGCAGGTTTCATCGGCTCGCCAGCCATGAACTTCCTGCCCGGGCATGTCGAGCGCGAGATTCTGCGGACCCCCATCGGCGAGATCAAACTTCCGGATCGATTCCGCCCCGGGCTGGATTCGGCTCGGGGCGCTGCCCGGGCGTCCGTGATCGTGGGCATCCGCCCCGAACACTTCGAGGACGCCATGCTGGTCGGCGATCGGCCCGACGGCCACACCTTCAAGGCCACCGTCGATGTGCTCGAGTCGGTGGGATCCGAGTACTACGCGCACTTCACCGTCGCGTCCGAGCCCCTGCCCGCCACCGCAATAGGCGCGGTCATCCAGGACCACGGCTCCGCTGACTCTCGACGCTTCCGCGACGGGCTCCCGATGGTGGCACGGCTCGGCCGCGCCAGCCCTGTCAGGCAGGGTCAGGAAGCTGAGCTGTGGGTCGACACCAGCGAGGTGCAACTGTTCGATAACAAGACTGGGCGCAGCCTGCTGACCAAGGACGGCGGAGCGGCGTCGCTTGCCCCGCCGCCCCGCGCCGGCGCCTGGGTCAGCTTCCCGTTATGACGACACGCCCCGCGGGCTCCTGAGCGCAGCGGCTCGGCTATCGCTGCGCCGCAGTGCGGACGCCGACACGGGGGCTGCGGCCGTGCCGGGTGCTGCCTAGAGAGTCGATTGGGGCCAATCCAGATGCGACCACGCGGCGTGTGCGCGAGCTTGCCGAACGTCTGAGAGAAAGGGATAGGTGCACGATGAGATGGAAACCACGTAGGTGGTCGATCAGGAAGCGGAACACCGTGGACCTGGCCCTCCATGCGTACGTGTCATGGCGCCAGGAATGCCGTGCGGTGCGCACTGCCTATCTCGCCTGGAGGCATGCCCGCGCCGCGGAGGCGGCGGTCGCGTTCGACGCGTACGAGGCGGCCCTCGACCGCGAGGAGCGTGCGGCCGAGGTCTACGCCGAGTTGATGAGCCGGGTCGGGCACCTGGCCGAGATGGGCCTCGCCCGCCAGCTGGCAAACCTTCCAAGCGTTCTCGGGGCGTAGCCGTGCGGGGCCATGCCCACAGTGTCGCGGCCGGAACCTCCCGCCAAGGGCCTGCCGCCGGGGACGGGCTGCACACCGCGTTCGTCCTCTCGGGCGGCGCGAGCCTCGGAGCGCTGCAGGTGGGAATGCTGCAGGCACTCTACGAGCGCGGCGTCGTCCCCGACCTGCTGGTGGCAACCTCGGTGGGCGCGCTCAACGCCGCCTTTATCGCATCGCGACCACAGACGGTGACGACGGCCCGGGAGCTCGGCCGGGTGTGGCGCAACCTCCAGCGCGAGGACATCTTCCCGGTCAGCATGAGCGCGTTGCTCGGCGGCTTTTGCGGGTGCCGGAATCACCTTGTTCCCGATCGCGGTTTGCGTCGGCTTGTTCGCCGGCACCTCGAATTCGAGGACCTCGCCGACGCCGCCGTCCCGCTGCACCTGGTTGCCTTCGATCTGGCCGCCGGTCGCGAGCTGCTGTTGTCGGAGGGACCGGCCGTCGAGGCGGTCGTGGCCGCGGCGTCAATGCCCGGAGTCTTTCCGCCGGTCGAGATCGCCGACCGATGCTTGATCGACGGTGGCGTGGTCAACAACACTCCAATCTCACACGCCGTCGACCTTGGTGCCGACAGGATCTTTGTTCTCCCGACTCGGGACCCAGACGGTCTCCGCGAGCGATCGCCGCAGCGCGCGTTCGACACCGCCATGCACGGGCTCGGTCCGCTGATCGAGGGTCGGCTTCAGGCCGAGATGGCTCGGTATTCGAGAGAGGTCGAGCTCGTCGTCCTCCCGGCTGCGAACCCGGGAGTGCAACCGACCAGCTTCGATCACGCCGACCGCCTGATCAACGAAGCGCTGATCGCCGCACGAGCACAGCTCGCGCGGCACATCGGCGCAAGGCACCTGCGACTTGTCTCGTAGCGCCGGCCGATGCTGCGATTGCCAAAACTGACCGGCGAGCCGCGAGCGGGCAGCCGGGCACCGGACCGAGAACCGGCTGCGCTCGGTGGCCTTCGGCAGGCATATCGATTGATCAGTTCCGGTTGTTGCCGCCAGACAGAACGGCGCGATCCTCCCGGACCGACGGCGACATTCGTCACCACGGAGCATTTCAACCTGCACACCGCTCGCGCGATCACGGTTTCTGAGGCAGTCGCCGGCCGGGCGTCGATCGCGCCGCGATCTTCGTCCCCTCATCGCCACAGGCCGACACGGCCTGAAAGGAGTAATCACCATGTCCCCAATCTCACGCGGCTTCTTGGGCCGCCGTCCACAGGCCGATGCGGCGCGCGTTCCGCCAGGCCAATACCTCACCCGCGACTTCCCGGTCCTGTCCGCGGGTCCGACGCCGCGCACGCCGCTCGATGAATGGACGTTTCTGATCGGCGGTGCGGTCGATGAGCCGGTCTCGTGGACCTGGGAGGAGCTGCTCGCGTTCCCCGCCGAGACGCCGACGGTCGACATCCACTGCGTGACCAAGTGGTCAAAGCTCGACACTCGCTGGAAGGGCGTGTCGCTCGACACGCTGCTCGAGAACGTGGAGACCGAGGCCGAGTACGTCACCGCCTGGTGTGACGGCGGCTACACCACCAACCTGCCGCTCGAGGACCTAACCGACGGCAAGGCCTGGATCGCCTACGAGTACGACGGCGCGCCGCTCGAGCCCGCCCACGGCGGCCCGGCGCGGCTGCTGGTCCCGCACCTGTACTTCTGGAAGAGCGCCAAATGGATCCGGGGGCTCGACCTGACGCTCGACGACGAGCCGGGGTTCTGGGAGAACTACGGCTACCACAACTACGGCGACCCCTGGCGAGAGCAGCGCTATCAGGGCGACAGGTGATGATCGCTACGCCAAGCCCTGTGAGGTGGCGGCTCGGAGCAGTCGTCGGGGTGATCGAGGAGACGCCGCACGCGAAGACGGTCGTGCTTGAGGTGCCGGACTGGCCGGGGCACGTCGCCGGTCAGCACGTCGACATACGGCTGACCGCCGAGGACGGGTATCAGACAGAGCGCTCGTACTCGATCGCCTCGCCGCCCGAGCAGTCGACGGTCGAGCTGACCGTGGAGCGAATCGACGACGGGGAGGTGTCGCCCTATCTCACCGAAGAGCTCCGCGTTGGCGACGAGCTGGAGCTGCGGGGCCCGATTGGCGGTTACTTCAACTGGCGCAACCAGGACGGCGGCCCCCTGCTGCTGATCGGCGGGGGCTCGGGCCTCGTGCCGCTGATGGCGATGCTCCGCCATCGGGCCGCCACCGCGAGCACCGTCGACGCGCGACTGCTGGTGTCGGCCCGCTCGCTTGAGGATGTGCTGTATCGCGAAGAGCTCGGGAAGCTCGCAGCAGGAGACGGCTTAACCGCGCACTACACGCTGACGCGCGAACCGCCCCCGGATTGGGAGGGGTTTGGCCGGCGGATCGATGCGGAGATGTTGTCCACGGTCGGCCCGGGTCCGGCGCGCGGGCCGCGGATCTACGTGTGTGGGCCGAGCGCGTTCGTCGAGCGGGCCGCCAACCTTCTGGTGGCACTGGGCCACGCGCCGGCGGCGATCCGCACCGAGCGATTCGGTCCGACGGGCTGAGCTCCTCGCGTTTGCCGCGGGGACGCACGGCCTCAAGGCCGAGTTTCCGCCCGCCACGGTCGCAGCTTGCCACCGCTGGCTACCGGTCGCTCAGGCTAGAGGGCCTGCTAGGCGGGGCTCGGGTAGTTGGTGCGGTCGCGGAAGAGTTGCACTTCCGGCTCACAGGGCGGCGCGGGGAGCGCCGGTTGGCGCGAGTCGCCCCGGCAGGAGGGGGAGGACTGGGAGACGACCGTCCGCGCCGCCCTGTCAGCCGGACCAGACAATGACCGTGACGTTGCACAGACGTCCAGCATCACGCATCGTCCCCAAAGTGCGACCCCATCTTCCGACCGGTCGATAGGTGGCCGCGATCGAGACGCCCTGACTGCCGAGGTTGCAGGCCGATCGCCATCGGCCGCACACCGCCGGACCGCGCGCCGTCATGGCCGGCTGATGATCCGCCGGCGCTGATTGCTCGCGCCTATCGCCCGTTCGCCCAAGCGTGTTGCGGGAGGGGGGCGGGAGACGGATCGTTAGCGGCGCAGGAGCTGCCCTGCGCGACTTCCGACACGCGCTGGTCGGGCCTGCACCTGATCCTCGTCGGACCCAAAAAGAGAAAGGCACTCACATGTCCCTTACTGACCCTGTCCTGACCGGCCCGGGCGCCGGACGTACCCGGTCCTATGGCGGCGGCTCCGCCGCCGAGCTGAAGATCGTCGGCGAGCAGTCGGGCGGCGAGTGGGCCGTCGTGGAAAACCGCGTGCGGGCCGGCGACGAGCCCCCCATCCACACCCACACGCGTGAGGACGAGTCCGTTTACGTGCTCGAAGGCGCGATCACCGCGTACGTGGGTGACCAGCAGTTCGAAGTGGAAGCCGGGTCCTACGCGGACCTTCCCAACAATGTCCCGCACGGCTTCACCGTGCGAGGCGAGGAAGCCCGCTTGCTCCAGACCGTGCACCCGGCGGGTGTCGAGTACTTCTTCGTGCCTCGCGACGAGGGCGACTCCGACCCGGCAAAGTTCGGGGTCATCCTCCAAGAGCGCGCCCCAGCCATGTAAGGACGCGACCGCAGGGACGCCGCCGGCCGAGCGGCGTCCCCGGCGGAGCGTCCGCGTCTTGGCGCCACGGGCCGCTCACATGCACCGCCGCTGAAGCTGGGATGCCCGGCTTCGCAGAAACGCCATGCCCCGGAGGGATTCAGGCGCGGGGAAGAGTGCGCTGAACCATGCTCGAGGACGACGACCAAATCCGATCCAAAGCCGGGACTGGGAAGGAGGACTGATGCCGCTTGCCACGCCGCGCCAGTACGCCGCGATGCTCGACGCGGCCGCCGATGGCGCGTACGCCTATGCAGCCATCAACGTCACCTCCTCCGAGACGCTGAACGCCGCGCTGCGGGGCTTCAAGCTTGCCAATGCGGATGGAATCGTTCAGATCTCGGTCGGCGGCGCCGCGTACATGTCCGGGACGACAGTAAAAGACCCGCTCCTGGGCGCACGCGCATTTGTGCACTACGCGCACGTCGTCGCCGAGGCGAGCCCGGTCCTGGTCGCTCTGCACACCGACCACTGCCCGCCGCAGCACGTGGAAGATTGGCTGCACCCACTGCTGGCCGAATCCCAGCGGCGCGTCGAACGCGGCGGCACCCCCTTGTTTCACTCCCACATGTTCGACGGCTCGACGCTTCCGCTCAACGAGAATCTGCGGATCGCGTCCGCCCTGCTCGCCAGATGCAGCGAGCTCGACGTCATCCTCGAGGTCGAGTCCGGCGTTGTCGGCGGTGAGGAGGACGGGATCGTGGGCCCCGCGAACGGGCGCGACGAGCTGTACACGACGCCTTCCGACCTCCTCCGCGTTGCCGACGCGCTGGGGATCGGCGAGCGCGGGCGCTACCTGGTTGCGGCCACGTTCGGCAACGTGCACGGAACCTACGCCCCCGGCAACGTGGTCCTGCGGCCCGAGATCCTGCGAACAGGCCAGCAGGCGCTCGCAGCAGCGTACCCCGACGCCCGCTTCCAGTATGTGTTCCATGGCAGCAGCGGATCCAGCGAGCGTGAGCTTGCGAAAGCGATCTCGTTCGGAGTCGTGAAGGTCAACGTTGACACCGACAATCAATACGCGTTCACGCGAGCGCTCGCCGGCCACGTGCTCGACCATTGGCAGGGCGTGCTCAAAGTCGACGGCGGGATCGGGGACAAGCGCAGCTTCGACCCGCGGGCGTGGGGCAGCGCCGGCGAGGCGGCGATGGCCGAGCGCGTCCGGCAGGCCTGCGAGCAGCTCGGCTCGGCCGGACGCAGCCTCGCGACCTCGGCCGTGGCCAGCGGGAAAGCCGGCCCGTCGTTGATCGATCTCGACTGAGTTCCGATCGACGTTGGATCGGGCTCGGACGGCGAAGGCTTGCTTCGCCAGCGGTGTGCGCGCCGCATCGTTAGGTGCGCACTGAACTTGCGCAACCCCGGATCTGCGCTCGGCGGACCCGCACGTGACTGTCTTCGGACCCACCACAGAAAGGCGGTCGCATGTCCCACACCGAATCTGAACCGGCCGGGGCTCCCGCGATCGGGGCGGCGACAGTAGTTCGGCACGCGAGGAGTTCGGGGCGAAGGGACGGTGTCCGTAAGTTCGTCGACGCGTCAGCCTGGGACCGGGACGACCAGACCGCTCACGTTGGCCGCTACGCTCCGCATATGTCACTGCCCCAGGATGCTCACCTTGTCACGGTCACAGACGGTGGCCGCGCGCGTGACGGCATCATCTTTGATCGTCCGAGCGCGACGAAGGTGGTCGTCGCTGTGATGGACCAACGCCGCGGACCGGTCTTTCGCACGCTCAATCCGAGCGCGCTCAGCCAGCGAGCCGAACCCGGCGATGATGACCTCCAGCTTCGTCGCCTGATCCGCCGGACGCCGCCCCCGGCAGGACGCCGGCACAGCAGCACGAGCGCCGGACAGGCCGCACGCGCGGCCCACACCCGGGGGGCAGCCCACCGAAGCACCGGCCGGTAGCGGCAGATCACGCAGCGGTGCGGTGGCCGCGATCTCCACCGGCCGGCCGGAGATATCGACGCCGTGATGACTCGGTCGCGTGTCGGTCGTGATCACGTGACGCCGACGCCGACCCCCCTCGGCGCGCGCCCCTCGCGTCACGTGCGTACCGTCGCCAACATTGGACAGAGGTGCTTGCCTCGTGGCGACCACGCCTCAGCGTTGGCGGCGTCTCAGAGGTCCGGCTGGTCGAAGCAGTCGCCCAGCTGCGCACGGGCGACCAAAGCAGTCGTGGACGACGGGTCGTGGATCTAGGGTGCGATGTTGTGGTTGAGGTGGAAGATGTTGGCGGGGTCGTAGCGGCGCTTGACCTCACGTAGCCGGTCGTAGTTTGGTCCGTACGCGGCTCGGACCGCGTCGTCGGCTTGGTCGTCACCGAGGTAGTTGAGCCAGCGACGCGTGGCGAGGTGGGGCGCCAGCGCGGCGTGTGTCTCCCGCGTCCAGCGGATGTTGGCGTCGGTGGCCTCCGGGTCTGTCCATACCGAGGGGATCAGGAGGTTCCAGCCGGGCTCGCGGTGCGGAACAGCGGTGTCGGTCGGGGCGACCCGGGTGACGGCGCCGTGGAAGTGCTCGAGCAGAATCGCGGTCATGGTGGACGGCACGCTGGCAAACCGCTCGACGGCGGCGTCGATGAGCGCATCCGGCAGCCCGCGGGTGAAGCTCGAAAGCCAGTAGTTGAACGAGCCCGTGGGATAGCCGGCGTCAAGCAGCGTGTTCATCACTGGGTAGGGCATGGGCCCGACCTGTGTCATCACAGGAGATCCAAACGAGAGGAACGGCGCGAGCTCGCGCGCGGTGGCGTCCGGATCGCCGGCGTGGCAGACGACGAGAGCCGAGAGCTTGGCGCCCGAGCCGTCCGGCGCATGCACCAGCCCGGCGAACACCGTCAGGTCGTCGGACACGTCGGCCACGGCGTCGCGATAGAAGCGCAGGAGATCCCGGGCGGCATCGACCGGGTGGGCGATCAGACCTCCGGTGACCGTGCTCAGCGGGTGCATACGGTACGTGAATGCTGTGGCCACGCCGAAGTTGCCGCCGCCGCCCCGGAGGGCCCACAACAGGTCCGGGTGCGACTCGGCGTCGACCTGGAGCACGTCGCCGGCGGCGGTGACCAGCTCGACAGCCTCGAGGTTGTCGCAGGCGAGCCCGTACTTGCCCATCATCCAGCCCAGGCCTCCGCCAAGGGTGTAGCCAGCGATGCCGGTCGTCGAGATGGCGCCGCCGGTCACCGCCAGGCCGTGGCTCGCGCCGGCTTCATTGAGCTCGTTCCAGGTCACGCCGCCCTGCGCGGTCGCGGTGCCTTGCTCGGGATCGACGCTGACGTTCTTCATCCCGGCGAGGTCGATCATCACGCCGCCATCGGTGACGGCGCGACCGGCGACGTTGTGGCCGCCTCCCCTGACCGAAACCTCGAACCCGCCGCTTCGGGCGAACGCGAGGGCTTCGACGACGTCCTGGGTGTTCCGGACGCGGACGATCAGCGCCGGCTTGCGATCGATGAGGCCGTTGTGCACGGCGCGCGCCGCGTCATAACTCGCATGATCGGGGGCGAGCACCGCACCGGTGACGCGGCCCTCGAGTTGATCAAGACGATGGTTGTCCAGCGTGGTGCTCATGTGGTCCCTTTCTGTTGAGCGCACCGCGTTCGCGGTGGCGTGACAGCTATCTGGCGTACCGCAAGTGCCCCGGAGAGACGCCGCAAGCCGGAGGCGACAACGCTCTCACTCGCGACCACGGAAGGCAATGGGGGGCATCACCCATCTGTCCAGACCGGATCGCCCGCACGAACCGTGCGGAGAGCTCCCAGAGCCGTTGAGCAGTGTCGGCATCGAGGGCAAAGTTGGCGCTGCCGACGCGCTCGGGGTAGATAGATCAGGCGTCCCTGTGCGCCAGGCGGCCTTCGGCCAGCGCGTCGAGGTCGACGTCGTCCAGGGACGTGACCAGCACATTGGGCTCGGCGGCGGCGAGAAGCTCCTCGTCATGCGCGCGCGAGATGCCGAGCGCGGCCATTCCGCCGGCCTTGGCCGCCTGGATGCCCGAGACGGCGTCCTCGATGACGAAGCACTCCTCGGGCGGCACGCCGAGCTCAGTGGCTCCGGTGAGGAAGATCTCGGGATGCGGCTTGCCCTGTGCGAAGTCGCGGCCCGAAATGTCGGCGTCGAAGAACTCCAGGAGGGTCAGCCCGGGCGTCACATGCTCGGACTCCAGACCGTTCTCCTCCGCGAAGGTATCCAGGCGGATCTTGCGCAGGAGGAGGTCCGCGTTCTTCGACGAAGAAGCGGCGGCGACTCGGATTCCGGCGTCTTTTACGGCGACGAGGAACCGCAGCGCGTCGGGGTAGGCGGTGAACTCGCCCGCCTCGATGAGCTCGATCACCAGCGACTGCTTGCGGTCGCCGTACTCCTTCGACCGAGTCGCGGCGTCTGGGACGTCGAAGTACTCGAGCGCCGCCTGCGCGCCGCTGAAGCGCGGCTTGCCGGACATGACCTGCTCATAAACCTGCGGGGTGAAGCGCTCGGGCGAGTAGCTCGAAGAGGGTTGGAGGTCGCTCCACTTCGTCTCCATGAGCTCTTTGAGCGCATCGCGCCAAGCCCGTTCGTGCGGCGAGTCAACCAGCACGCCGTCAACGTCGAAGATCGCGCCGTCAAAGTGATTAGCCACCGTTCCTCCTCCTTAGTGCCCAACGCTCGCCAGATGCTCGAGCGAAAATGTGTGATGGTCGCCGGCGCACAGGTCGCAAACCTCGTCGCCCACGGCGACGCGGATTGGCCGGCTGAATCCCTTCGTGTGCGCGACGACGGTCAGCCCGCGGTCCTTGAGTACGACTCTGATCGGCGTCCCCCGGAACTGCATCGGAAACGAGAGCCCGTCCAGCCGGTCGGTGAGCCTCGGGCGGAAGTGCAGGACGCCGTCACGGATGTCGCTGCCGAGGTATCCGCGCTGGATCAAATCGAGCGTTCCCGCCATCACCCCGAGATGGATGCCCTCCTTGGTCGTGCCGCCCTGGACGTCTCCGATGTCGCTCTCGAGCGCAGCAATGAAGCGCTCCCACGAGCTCTCCGGGTCCAGCGCGGCCAGCACCGCGGCGTGCGTGATGAAACTCAGAGTCGAGCCGTGCGACGTCCGCGCGTCGTAGTACTCGATGTTCTTGCGGGCAGTGTCGGGCCCGTACTCGTAGCCGAGGCGCTCAAATAGACGCCGCAGCTGCTCGTCGGAGAACAGATAGAAGAGCATGACCGTGTCGGCCTGCTTGGCCAGCATGTACCGGTTGGGATCGTCTCCCTCGGAACGCAGGATCCGGTCGAGTCGCTGGATACTGCCGTACTTCGATCTGTAGGCGTCCCAATCGAGCTCGGCGAGTTCCCTGTAGCCCTCGAACTGGCTGATGAGGCCGTCGTGGTGAAACGGGACGAACATCTTGTGGCTCATCTCGTCCCAGCGGGCGATCTCGGCATCCGTGAGGCCGAGGCGATCGGCCAGTGCCTCGCGGCGACTCTCGGGCAGCAGGTCGAGCACCTTCTGCGCAGTCTCGGCGATCCACGCGACCATCACGTTCGTGTAGGCGTTGTTACGCAGCCCGCCCTCGGCCGCCCCCGGATACTTCTCGTGGAACTCGTCTGGGCCCATCACCCCGTGGATCTCGTAGCGGTCCCGGTCGGGGTTAAAGCTGGCGATCGAGGCCCAGAAGCGCGCGATCTCGAGCATCATCTCGGCGCCGTACTCGCGCAGGAAGTGGAGGTCCTCGGTGGCCTCGTAGTAGCTCCAGATGTTGTAGAAGATCGCGGCGTTCACATGCCGCTGGTTGTGACTGAGGTCCGGCTCCCACTGCCCGGATAGCGGGTTGAGGTGGACGACCTGCGTTTCTTCCTTGCCGTCGCTTCCGCTCTGCCACGGATACATCGCGCCGCAGTAGCCGGCGTCGCGCGCCGCGGCCCGCGCCTGCTCGAGACGCCGGAAGCGGTACATCAGCAGGGCGCGGGTGACGTCGGGAAGGCGGAAGTTCAGGAAGGGATAGACATAGAGCTCGTCCCAAAAGACATGCCCGCGGTAGGCCTCGCCGTTGAGACCTCGCGCCGGAACTCCGGCGTCGCGGTCGGCCGTGTAGCGCGAACACACCTGCAGGACGTGAGCGATGTGCAGGCGCAGCAGGAGTTGGACGCGCTCGTTCCCCGGCAGGGTGATATCGCACGCGCGCCACATCTCCTCCCACGCCCGCTCGTGGCGCTCGAGCGCCTCGGCGAACCCGGGATAGCGGCCGGCGGACTCGCCCGCGCTCTCAAGCGGCTCGCTGATGGCCTGGTCGCGTGAGGTGTAGAAGGCGACCATCTTCTCGACGCGCACGGTCTCGCCCGCGCGCGCGTCGCAGGCAACGACCTGTTGGATGTAGTCCTCCGTCTGGAACAGGCTGCGCTGGACATCGACGGGGTCGTCGCCGCGGAAGACATTGGTGCGGGCGGCCTGGGCGAAGTACAGGTTCGACGTGCGGGTCTGGACTTTCAGCGCGATGACTTCGGGGCCGAACGTCCGCGGGGAGACCGGGTTGAGATGGCGGCCCGCGAGCTCCGCATAGCGTGCGACGCCGCGGTTGGTCACCCGTCCGTCGATGGCGGAGATGACCTCCATCCGGCCCGACCAGTTTTCCGGGGTGATCAGCCACTCGATCGCCGCCTGGTGGTGGTGCGCCATGCTGACAAAGCGACGACTGCGCAGACTGGTCTCCCGGCCCGCCCGGTCTCGGAAGCGCACCGACCGGGAGACGAGCGCGTAGCGAATGTCGTACTCGTGGCGGTACTCGAGCAGCTCGACGTTGTCCAGGTCGATCGCGTCGTCGCCCTCGATCCGGAGCTTGAGCACGAGCCAGTTGGGCAGGTTGACGAGGTCCTCGTTGAGTACGGGACGCCCGCCCATCACCGTGGTCTCGCGGTCGTAGCCACCGTGTGCATACGTCCCCGGGTAATGGGCGCCGCCCGCATCCTCCCACTCGGCCGCACCGCGCGTGCAGAAGTAGCCGTTACCGGTCGAGGTCAGCGCCTCGCGCAGGCCCTCCTCGTCAGGCTCGAAGCTGTCGTAGGCGAGGACCGCCTCGTCGGCGCGCTCGTCATTCACCGGGCCAGCGTGTCCAGGAATCGTTCCACCTCCTCGGTGGAGTCCAACACGAACGCGGCGGATGTGCCGCGGCCCCCGATCTCCGGATCATCGGCCTGGCCGACGAAGATGCCGATGCCCTTACCGGAGAGCGCCCGGAAGGCGTCCTCATCCGTGATGTCGTCACCCAGATAGATGGGAGCAACATCGTCGCCGTCAAGCCCGAGCGCCTTCAGCAGGTACAGCACGGCTTTGCCCTTGTCCCATTCGAGCTTCGGCTGAATCTCATAGACCATCTTGCCGGGCGTGACCTTGAGTTCACCCGGATGCTCGGCCAGTACACGGTCGACGATCGGCTTTATGGCGGGCCGATCGGCATCGGCGACGAGTCGGTAGTGCAGCGCGACCGATGCCTTCTTGGGTTCGACTAACGAGCCGTCGATCGGGTCGGCCTCCTCGCGCACCCGCTCCGTGACGCGTTCGATCAAGTCCTCAAAGCCACCACCCGCCTCGTGTTCCAATGTGCCCTCCGTCGGACTCCAGATATCGAAACCGTGGCTCCCCGCGACGACCAGATCCTCGACGCCCATGAGGTCCTGGACCACACGACGATCGCGACCGCTCACCACGCAAACCGGGCAGCGCTGCGCAAGTCCGCGGACCGCCGCGCGCATGCTGACCGAGATGACCGCGTCCTCCGGCCGGTCGACGATCGGAGCCAGCGTGCCGTCGTAATCGAGGAAGACCGCTGGACGACGTCCGTCGAGGTGGCGCGTGAGCTCGTTGCGGTCGCGCAGGGCGTGGGGCAGCACCGCGATGCTGTTCGGGGCCGTCATCGCAGGCGCGCCACGAGGTGGTCGATCGCGCCGGCCACGTCGCCGAGCTCGCCGCAGTGGCTGCGGCAGCCGACCCAGGCGTGGGGCCTATCGTGCACCGACGTCCTCGGGCCGCGACGCGGCTGACGGGTCGGGCGGGGAAGCAACGGGGGCGCGATCCGGTTCACTCAGAGGCTCGAGGGCGGGTCGTTCGTCGGTGAGGTCGGCCCCCGACAGCGAGCCCTTGAAGTCGCGGATCGCCGAGCCGAGCCCGCGTCCAACCTCCGGTAGCCGCTTGGGGCCGAGGACGGCCAGCGCTATGGCGAAAACCAGGAGGAGGTGTGTGGGGCTGAGGATGTTTCCGATCATCGTGTGTCCTCTCGTCGGATTGTGTGGCCCGAATCTAGGCCCGCCAGTCGCGCGCTCAAGCACGATGGGCGATCAGTCGATCACGCGCGAGCGGAACCGTCCTGTGAGCATGCTGCGAGGCGACGCGACCGGCGACCTAGTCATCGATGCCACGGGAGACCGGAGTCCTGCGTCAACGAGTCCTTATGGACGAATGCGGATGATCGTCTGCCCGCTGATCCGCTTGGTCGGATTGAGGGCGGCGACGGCATCCTCGAGGGTCGCGACGTTGCCGATGTTCGTCCGCAGTCGTCCGTCGCGCACCCGCTCGACGATCTCAGCCAGTTGGGCGCGATCGGCCTCGACGACGAAGTCGATCGCCAGGCCGTCGGCCGGCCGCGCCTCGGGCGGCCCGGCGATGGTGACCAAGGTTCCTCCGGCCCGGATCAGGCCTGCGGACCGCTTCTGGATGTCTCCGCCGATGACGTCGAAAACCAGGTCGACGTCGCCGACGTCTTCCAGCGCCTCGTTCTCAAGGTCGATGAACTCCATCGCGCCGAAGTCCAGCACCGTCTGACGGTCGGCGGCGCGCCCGGTGCCGATCACGTAGGCGCCGAACTCACGCGCGAGCTGCGTCACCATCGACCCGACTGCGCCGGCCGCGCCGTGCACGAGAACCCTCTGCCCCGCCTGAAGACGGCCATGGTCAAACAGTCCCTGCCACGCGGTCAAACCCGGCATCGGCAGGCTGGCGCCCACGGTGAAGTCGACGTCGCCCGGCAGCGGCGCGAGGTTACGCGTCTCGATCGCCACATACTCCGCCAGCCCGCCGCCGCGATACGAGTCCGTGAGGCCGAACACCCGCTGGCCCACCGACAGCCCCGTTGTGCCATAGCCGAGGGCACTGACCACTCCCGCCAGCTCCTGCCCGGGAATCGACGGCGTCCGGTCCCGGCCGAGGCGATCGGTCCAGGTCGAGGGCCAGGTCAGCTCGCCAGAGGTGAATCCCGACGCATGAACCTGCACAACGACCTCGTTCAGCGCCGGCTCCGGCTCGGGCCGCTCCACCAGCGTCATCCCAGCCGTTCCCGCGACCTCGTCCGTCACCACAATCGCCTTCATCCGGCACCCCCTGATGCCGTCATCCGGGCGCCCCTCGACTTCCTTTCCCTGGGTCGGGTCCTCAGACGGGGATTCACCGACCTCCGGGCCCACCGTCCGATCTTCACCCGGCCGCTCGTAGGTCGTGGCTTCCAGGATCGGGTTTTCGTAGCGATCGTTCGACAGTGGCATGCGACTCCGTCCTTAGCTGAGGTGATGAGTACTCGAGCGCTTCGGATCCGACCCTAATCGGCTGCGGGAGCCCCTCAGAGTGCGATGGTGATCGCACGGTCGCAATGTGTTATCGGACCTGGTGCGGTGAGGGCTCGGCGGATGGTTTTGTCGGCCAGCGTCCACCGGCGGCGCGAAGGCATGACGCTGACTGGGCGATTGAGGAGCTCAGCGCCGCGTTCTCACTCGGCGTCGGACCGGCGGTGCGCCACGTGGATATCGTCAGCCATCTTGCTTCCTTTCACTGTGCCTACCCGTGCCTCCCGGCGGGGTTTGGTCCTTTGAGTGATCACGTAGATCGGGATGCCGAGCAGGATCAGCACGGTGCCGCGCTGCACCGCCTCCGCGCCGGTCGCACCTGCCATCCACAGCGAGAACGCCATGGCGAGGGCGATCGCGGCGATCGCCAATGTTCCCGTCGGTGGGCCGTCGCCGCTGCGCCGGGCTAGCGAGTGGGAGAGTTCGGCGGCCACGGAGAGGACGTAGCCGAAGACGTAGACGAACGTGCTCAACAGCGCGAGCGTGGTGAAGACTGCCAGCAGGTTTCCCGCCGCGTTGAACGCGATCAGTGCCGTGGCGAGGCTGGTGTTTAGAAGCAGTGCCGGCACGGGCAGTCCGCGCACGCGACGGGACAGGGACCGCGGGAAGAGGCCGTCCCGCGCGGCGCCCGCCGCCATCTCCGAGTTGACCAGGTTGAAGCCGTTGAGCGAGCCGAGCGCCGAGATCAGGGCCACTGCAGCGATCGCCTTCGCCGCCCACGCGCCGCCGAAGATCGCCTGCGCGGCGTCGGCGAATGGGGCGCCGGATTCGGCGAGCCGCGCCTGCGGCACCGTCCCCTGCACCGCCAGCGTGCCCGCGAGGTAGAGCACTGCCACGCCCGCCACACCGGCGATGATCGCTCGCGGCACGTTGCGCGCGGGATCACGCACGCGGTTGGTGGCCACGGCAGCGCTCTCCATGCCCAGGAACGAGAAGAGCAGCAGGGCGGATGCGCTAGGCAGCGCCGTCCACGAACCGCCGTGCGCGCGCACCGGCCCCACGTTGCCGGGGTGGAACGCGAGCAATCCGGCCACGGCGACGATCGCCAGGGCAGTGATCTTCAGGACCGTCGTGGCCACAGCCACCGCACCCACCGACCGGGTGCCGACAAGGTTGTTGAGCACCGCAATCCAGAGCACGGCGCCGGCCACGGCGAACCTCGTCAGCTGGCCCGACCCGAGCCCGAAGAGTGCCTCGGCGTAGCCGGCGGCGGCGACGGCGATCGTGGCATGCCCGGTCCACCCTTGGATCCAGTACGTCCAGGCGGCGAGGAATCCGGCGAAACGCCCAAACGCGTCGTCGGCGTAGACGTATGGGCCGCCCGAGCGCCGGGTCCGGCGCACGAGCCGCGCGAACGTCAGCGCGAGCGTGAGTGACCCGGCTCCGACCACGGCGAAGGCGGGCACACTGAGCCAGCCGTACGTAGCGAGCGCAGCGGGGACGGTAAAGATGCCGGTGCCCACGATCCCGCCCACGACGATCGCGAGGGTCGCGAACAGGCC
>Ga0070714_100000710_pt1 | contig 23579 bp, 23 predicted proteins | sample LARL83metaG_FD_65450 | JGI IMG/M metagenome (GOLD analysis project Ga0070714, IMG submission 65450) | Corn, switchgrass and miscanthus rhizosphere microbial communities from Kellogg Biological Station, Michigan, USA - LAR L8-3 metaG | ecosystem: Host-associated > Plants > Roots > Rhizosphere ... | reverse complement strand
TCACTTCGGCCTGCGCCTTGTCCATGGGCATGGTCATGTACATTTGGCGCGCCGTCATCACGATCGTCGCAGTGTTCTGACTCTTGTTGAATATCACACTAATTGGACCGCCCTCCTTGTCCTGCACATTCATCTTGGCCATGCCGCCGGCTCCTTCGACGTACTGGACGTCGCTGCTCTGGCCCTGGTCGGCGACGTCGCGCTGGTTGTGAAAGTTGACGACGCCCTGCCACTGGGCGCCTAACGGAGCGGCGGCGACGAGCGCGGCGAACACGGCAGTCAGTGGCGCGCGCGTGAAACGGTGTGCCATCTGGGGACTCTCCATCGAGGGTGAAGGGCGTGCGTGTCGGCGGTGGTCAGCTGCGAAGGTGAAACGGATGTATCCCGCGATTGCTCTCACCGCGGTACGTTGATCATGCTGCGCTTCGGGCGGAAGGTCGAGATCGTGGTCGCCTGCGCCATCGTGCCGTGCGCACTCGAGGTGCTGCCGGCCTCGACCGTACTGCGTTGGGTCAAACGAACCCCGCGCCGGCGGGGCGACGCCATTGCGCCCGGTCGCATCGCGCACCACGTCGACCGTCTACTGATGCGGGCGCCCGGGCTATGGCACTACACCTGTCTGCGTCGAGCGACCGTTTTGGCGGTCCTGCTCAGACGCGACGGGCGCGACGCCGATGTCGTGCTCGGCGCGCGCCGTCGGTCCAGTGGCGAGCTCGAGGCGCACGCGTGGGTACGGTGCGACGGCGAAGATCCGTTCCTCGAGCACGGCGACGTGCGCAGCTATCAGGCGCTGCGCACGCCGTCGGACACCGCGCCTCACGATCCCTGACAATCGCTCACTTCGTGGGTTTCGAGATCGAGCGTGCAGGTGAGGCCGCCCACCACCAGCGTGACATCCTGCGTGCCGTTGAAGGTGATCATCGCTCGGCGCGTCACCGTCCTCGTCTCCGTGCGCGTCGCGCGGTCGGCCTCGAAGTGCACGGTCACGTTGTGCACGATCGAGCCGCTCACCGGCCAGAGATACTGCGAGCGCGGCATGTCGAACGTCACGTTGGTCGCCGTGTCGTACGCCAGATAGTGCCAGTGCCGCGTGACGTCCTGCCCAACGAACATCGTGCTGTCCTGCCGGACGCCCACGCGGTTCCACACGTGCGTCACCGGCGTGCTGCCGCGATCGATGCTCAGGTTCGCCGTGTCGTGGCGATCCACCCACACCGTGCGGAAGGGAAACCATCCCTGCGTGTACGAGCCGGTCAGGGCGTGGATGTGATTCACCGAGTCGGTCGCATCGGTAAAGCCGAGGGCGACGGTGGTGCCGTCCCAGAAGCGCTTCATGTTCGTTAGGCTGAGGCCGTGCCAGGTGCTCGTGCAGGTGAACCAGCCGTCGCCGTCCGGACCGCTGCAGTTGGTATCGACGCTGCGATTCACGTCCATCGTGAGGCCGGGCGCGGGCACGCCCAACGATCCGTTCACGCTATCCGACTGCTCATCGGACGTCATGAGGTCGACGGATGTGGCCATGGCGTCGCCGACATCGTTGGCGATGCCGTTCGTGATCGCCGAATCGGCGACGAGTTGGTCCGGCGACGTGGTCCTATCGCTGCTGCAGGCCGCGAGTCCGGCAATCATCGCCGCGGCGCCCATGCATAACACACGGTATGTCGGGTGCATACGCTCCTCGTCAGAGAGTGCTTGTGGTCGTAAGACGAATGCCGAGGCCGCGTGTTAATGCGCGCTTCCTTTTCTTTATGCCGCTCTTACGATTCACTGCACCATGTCGCGATCTCCTTTTGCCAGAACGAAGGTCGTTTGCACGCTCGGTCCCGCGAGCTGCTCGCCCGAGGTGCTCCGGAGCCTGATGGACGCGGGTCTCAACGTAGCCCGCATCAATTTTTCACACGGCACGCACGACGAGCACGCCCAGACCATCGCGACCGTGCGGCGTCTGGCGCGCGAGCTCGATCGCCCCGTCGCGATCCTCGGCGACCTGCAAGGGCCCCGGATCCGGGTGGGTGATCTCGCATCGCCGGTGGATCTCGTGCCCGGCGCCGACGTGTTGCTCGTGCCCGAAGACCAGGCGCGCGCCGGGGAGATTCCCGTCACCTATCGGGCGCTGTCCGACGACGTGAACGTCGGCGATCGCGTGCTCATGGATGACGGGCTCATCGATCTCGTGGTGTTGGACGTCTCGAAGCCGCGGGTGCGGGTGCGCGTCGTGCACGGCGGCCAGTTGCGGAGCCACAAAGGCATCAACCTGCCGGGTGTGGACGTGTCCGCTCCGTCGATCACCGACAAGGATCGCGCCGACATCACCTTCGCGATCGAGCAGGGCCTCGACTATCTGGCGCTGAGCTTCGTTAGGCGGGCCGACGACATCGCATCACTGCGCGCGCTCGTGCCGAAGGACCTGCTCATCGTGGCCAAGATCGAGAAGGACACGGCGCTGGCCAACATCCGCGACATCATCGAAGCATCCGACGCCGTGATGGTCGCACGCGGCGATTTAGGCGTGGAGCTCCCGTTCGAGGAAGTGCCCTTCGCGCAGAAGCGCATCATCGCGCTCGCGAATGCACTCGGCCGCCCGGTGATCACCGCCACGCAGATGCTCGAGTCGATGGTCTCGCACCCGCGCCCAACGCGCGCGGAAGCGAGCGACGTGGCGAACGCGATCCTCGATGGGACGGATGCCGTCATGTTGTCCGCGGAGACGGCGATGGGCGAGTATCCGCAGCTCGCCGTGCACGCCATGACGCGCATCATCCTCGAGATCGAGCGCCGGCCGATTCCGGAACCGTCGCGGGTGCTCGCGCGCCGGGAGTCCGACGCTGCCGTGTCGACCGAAGATGCGATCGCCGCTGCTACGACGGCCGCCGCCAATTCACTCGATGCGCCCGTCGTGATGGTGTTCACGAAGAGCGGCTTCAGCGCGCGGATCGTGTCGGCGCATCGGCCGGGCGTGCCGATCTTCGCCATCACCGACGTCGAGCGCACGTACCGCCAGTTGGCGCTGGTGTGGGGCGTATGCCCGCAACTCGTGTCCACGGCGGCGACGTACGAAGAGATGTTCGAGCGCGGGAGCCGCGCGGTGAAAGAAACCGGCTTCGCGAAGGCAGGCGATCGGATTCTCGTCACCGCGGGCGTGCCGTTCGACGTACCCGGCACGACGAACCTGCTGCGCGTGGAACACGTGTGAAGCTCACGTTTTTAGGCACCGGGACGAGCTTCGGTGTTCCGCAGATCGGGTGCAACTGCGCGGTGTGTCGCTCGCCCGATCCTCGCGACCGTCGCACGCGCACGAGCGCGGTGATCGAAACCGACAGCGGCACGCGTCTGCTCATCGACACCGCGCCCGAGCTGCGCCTGCAGCTCATTGCGAACGACATCGATCGGGTTGACGCGGTGCTGTTCACGCACGAGCACGCGGATCACACGCACGGGATCGACGACCTGCGTGCGGTGTCGGTGCGTCGCGGAGCGCCGCTCCCGCTCTATGGCGCGCCCCGCACCCTGCAGCAGCTCGCCCAACGGTTCCCGTACATCTTCGACGAGGTCCGTCCGCCGCCGGGGACGTCCAAACCGGAAGGGCATGCGCACCCGCTGCGCGAAGGCGAGCTCGTACACATCGGCGACGCGGACGTGTTGCCGGTGGCGGTGCCGCACGGGGACGTGACGGTGCTCGCGTATCGCGTTGGTCCGATCGCGTACGTGACCGATGCGAAGCGGATTCCGCCCGACGCCATGGCCGCGTTTCGCGGCGTCGAAGTGCTCGTGCTCAACGCGCTCTTGCGTACGTCGCATCCGACACACTTGAGCTTCGCCGAAGCGATCGATGCCGCGCGTGCGATCGGCGCGCAGCGCACGTACTTTACGCACCTCACGCATCACACTCGCCACGCCGATCTCGAGGCAGAACTGCCGCGCGGGATCGCGCCGGCGTTCGACGGCCTTACGGTCAGGGTGGATGGATGATCGCGCCCCTTGCGGGCTGTGCTTCGGTCGGGCAGTGTTCTTTTCATGCCGCTCTAACCGGCGGCGTGACGGTGTGGTCCTTCGCGATTGGGGGATTGGGTGCATCAGTTCGGCAATGACGTCAAAGTCGAACACGGTCGAGTGACGCTGGTCAACGAAGCCGTGCTCCAAACCGACGCGATGGATGAGTTGGTTCGTGAGGCAGTATTCGGACAGGGTCAAACGAAGGATCACGCGCAGTGGCTGCTCTGGGAGATCGGGCAGGCGGCTGGAGTCCAGCCCTCGAGCATTCACGATCTCTATCTCGCGCGCGGCCTCGGTAAGACGCACGGCTTCACGGTGCCCGCGATCAACGTGCGCGGGATGGCGTACGACACCGCGCGCGCGGTATTCCGCACAGCAGTCAAGCAGAAAGCCGGCGCGTTCATCGTTGAAATCGCGCGCTCTGAAATCGCCTACACGGATCAACGCCCGCGTGAGTACGTCGCGGTCATGCTCGCGGCCGCGTTGCGCGAGGGATTCCGCGGTCCGCTCTTCGTGCAGGGCGATCACTTCCAGGTGAACGCGAAAAAATTCGCCGTCGACCGGCGCGGCGAAGTCGCGGCCGTGAAGCAGCTCGCCCAGGAAGCCATCGCCGCGGGTTTCTTCAACATCGATGTCGACACCTCGACGTTAGTCGACGTCTCGCTCGCGACGCTCGACGAGCAACAGCGCCTCAACTATCAAACGGCGGTCGACATTGCGCGATACGTTCGCGAGATCGAACCCGATGCCGTAACGATTTCCGTGGGTGGCGAGATCGGCGAAGTAGGTGCGCACAACAGCACCGTGCCGGAGCTGCGCGCGTTCATGGATGGCTTCAACGCCACGCTCAAGGAACGCACCGGCGCGAACGTCGATGGGCTCTCGAAGATCAGCGTGCAGACGGGGACGTCGCACGGCGGCGTGGTGCTCCCCGACGGTTCGATCGCCGCGGTCAAGCTGGACCTTCCGGCTCTCGAGCAGTTGTCCAAGGTCGCGCGCGATGACTACCACCTGGCGGGTGCGGTCCAGCACGGCGCGTCTACGCTTCCCGACAATGCGTTCAACAATTTCCCGCGCGTCGAGGCCTGCGAGATCCACTTGGCCACGAACTTCCAGAACATTCTCTACGACCACATGCCCGATGCCTTACGGAAGCGGATCTACGCGTGGCTCGATGAGAATGCGAAGGACGAGCGCAAACCGTCCGACTCCGACGAGCAGTTCTACTACAAGACGCGCAAGAAAGCCCTCGGCCCGTTCAAGCGGGATATTTGGGACATCCCGGAGTCGGTGAAGAGGGAGCTCGCGACAGCGTACGACGCGACGTTCGGATTCCTGTTCGAGCAGCTGCGCGTCTCGAACACGGCGGACACGGTCGCGCGCTTCGTGAAGGCTCCGACGATGCACCGCGCGCCGGGGGCCCCGGTTGCCGTGCACGCGGCGCCGGACGACGCGGAGGCGGGCGAATAAGCAGCGCGGTCGAAGCGCGGTGGCACAGGGCGCTCGAGCGTCTGGCCGAGCGCGCCGCCCACGAGCTCAAGAATCCGCTCAACGGACTCGCCCTCAACCTCGAGGTGCTGCGCGCGAGGTTGGCGCGCGGTGTCGAGGCATCCAGTATCACGCGATTCGCGGAGGCGGCATACTTCGAGCTCGAGGCGCTCACCGAACGCCTCGACGCGCTCCTCGCATTGGCGCGTCCCGCTCGCGAACCGATAGATTTGCACGCAATGATCAAGAAATTCGCGTCGCTGTATGGCGCCGCGGCGGCGACAGAAGGCGGGTCGCTAACGGTTTGGGCGGCACCGGACGTGCCGCTTGAAACGGGCGCGGATGCCGACGCCGTTCGGCTGGTACTGGCCGCCGCGGTCGACATGGTGACGCTTCCCGCGGGCGAGGCAGAGTGTGGGGTGCGGGCCGGACAGGAAAGTGGCGAGATCGCGGTGACGGTCATCCGGAAGGGATCGACTGGCGACGCGCGACCCGCAGGGGAAAATGAATTGCGGCTGGGCGCGGGCGTGAGGGACGCGGCTCTCGAGGCCGGGATACGGGTGCTCGATCGGGTGGACGGGGTTACTATCATCTTTCCCCGCGCCGATGGTCGGCGAGAGGAGTCGCGGACTTAGAACATGGATACGCCCAAGATTCTCATCGCCGACGACGAGCGCAGCATCGCCCAAGGCCTCAGCGCGGTACTCGAGGAGGAAGGCTATGCGGTCGAGGTCGCGCCGGACGGACAGAAAGCGCTCGAGAACCTCCTCGAGGGAACGTTCGGCGTCATCCTCGCCGACCTCAAGATGCCTAAACTCGACGGCCTCGCGCTGCTCCAGGAGATGCAAGCGCGCGAGATAACGAGCGAGTGCATCATCATCACCGGGCAGGCGACGGTCGATTCCGCGGTCCAGGCCATGCGGCAAGGCGCGTACGACTACATCGAAAAGCCGCTCACCGCCGAAAAGCTCAATCGCCTCAAGGCGCTCATTCCGAAGGCGCTCGAGAAATTTCAGGTCAAGCAGACCAATCGCGCTCTCGCATCCGAGCTGCAGGCGCTCACCCACTACGGTGAACTGACCGGCCAGTCGGAGGCGATGCGGAGCGTTTATCAGGTCATCGACGCGGTTGCGCCGTCGACGGCAAGCGTGCTGATTCTGGGCGAGTCGGGAACGGGCAAGGAATTGGTTGCGCGGGCGATCCATCAAAAGAGCGAGCGCGCGCGCGGACCGTTCCTCGCCCTGAATTGTGCGGCGCTGCCCAAGGACATACTGGAGAACGAGCTCTTCGGGCACGAGAAGGGCGCCTTTACCGGCTCGACCAACGAAAAGCCGGGTGCGTTCGAGATGGCGCACGAGGGTACGTTGTTTCTGGACGAGGTCGCAGAAATGGCGCCCGACATCCAGGTGAAGCTCTTGCGCGCGCTGGAGTCGCGTCAGGTGCGGCGCTTGGGCGGGAAGAAAGAAATCGACGTCGACATACGCGTGGTGGCGGCGACGAACCGGGACCTGCAGGAGGCGCTGACGGAAGGCGAGCTCCGCGAGGACCTGTACTATCGGTTGGCGGTCGTCGAGTTGTATCTGCCGCCTTTGCGTGAGCGCATGGGGGACCTGCGGTTGCTGGCGACGGAGTTCTTGGCGCGGTTTTCCCAGCAGAATGGCAAGAAGGTGACGGAATTCGATGATGCGGCCATGGATTGGATTCTCTCGTACAATTGGCCGGGAAACGTTCGCGAATTGAAGAACGCGGTGGAGCGCGCCGTCATCCTGTCGCGCGCCAGCACCATTGGGTTGAACGATGTCGTTCCACGCCATCTGCGCAATTCGACCGAAGCGCCGGCGGCGGTGTCGCTTCCTGTCGGATCGACATTGGCGGATGCGCGGCGCCAACTTACGCTCAAGACGTTTTCGATGACGGGCGGCGACGTGGAACGAACGGCGCACATGCTGGGCACCACGCCGGGTGAGGTTCGCGCCGAGTTGGCCGCGCTGGTGAAGCCGGCGGAAGACGACGGCGCGCACGAGGCCGCGGCGCGAAACGTGAAGAGCTACGGATCCGTCAAAGACAAGGACGTGGTCCGACAGAAATCGAAGGGCCGCCGGTGACGAGACGAGGAGATGAGCACATGAAGCACAGGGCGCGCTACGAGGACGAGGACGAGGACGAACCGTACGTGGTGATCGAACGTCGCGGCAGCAGCGGCGCGACGTCATTTCTCGTCGGGCTCGCCGTGGGTGCGGGCGTCGCACTGTTGTTCGCGCCGCAGAGCGGGGAGGAGACGCGTCGCCAGCTCAAGCGGCGGGCGCGCCGGGCGGCGCACGTCGCGCGCGATGCGGCCGGCGATCTCTCCGACACGGTGGTAGACCGCTACGAGCAGGCGAAGCGGAGCGTCGAAGACCGCCTCGACTCGGCGCGGCAGGCGCTCGAGATGCGCAAGCACCAGGCGGCGGAAGCGTTCCGCGCGGGGCGTGAGGCGGCTCAGCAGGCGCGGCTGGATCTCGAGGCGCGGATCGCCCAGTCGAAGGCCAACTACCGCGCCGCGACGAGCCAGGCGCGCGTCACGCGCCGCTCCACGCTCGCGCCTAACGAAGAAGCGAAGGACTCGGCCGACCGGGAGACCGAGTAGGAGCTCGTATCTCCTCCACCTTCGTTGGGCCGACGACCGCGGCCCCTGCCATGCCCAACCGCCCGGACTCGCTGCCCCGACGTTTTTGGGCGGCCACGAAGGACTACGCCAAGCGGATCTGGGACAACGCCGGCGAAGACAACATCTTCTTTCTCGCCGGCGGCATCGCGTTCAACATCATGTTGGCCGCGGTGCCGTTCGTGCTGCTCCTCCTCTCCGGACTCGGATACCTCCTGAACCAGTCCGAGGCTCAGTCGGCCGCCAATCTGTGGCGATTCATCGACCAGCTGCTGCCGCCGCACAGCCAGAACGCCGACTCGCCGATGTACAAGATCATCAACGACGTGATCCGTGCGCGGCGGTCAGTCGGGATCTACAGTCTGATCGGCTTCGTGTGGTTCTCGACGCGATTGTTCGGCACGCTGCGCAGCGTACTCGCCGAGGTGTTCGACATCGAGCACGAACGCAGCATCATCGCCGGGAAAGTGTTCGACATCGAGATCACCGTCGTGAGCACGATCCTGTTCGTGGCGTACACGGCGCTGAACGCGTATCTGCGACTGGCGACGACGCACGGCGTCGCGATTCTCCAGCGCATTGGACTCCAGAAGGACGTGATGGGCCGCCTCGAGTACGCGATCGGGTCGGTCATCGCGTCGGCGTTCATGGTGCTGCTCTTTTTCGCGCTCTACAAGTTTCTGCCCAACCGAAAAATTCGGTGGCAGTACGCGCTGCTCGCTGCGATCGTGACGAGCGCGTTGTTCGAGCTCGCGAAGGCGTTGTTCACGTCCTACGTTGGGCACTTCAATCCCGGCAGCCTGTACACGGGCACGCTCACGGCCATAGTCGTGATCGTGTTCTGGGTCTATTATGCGTCGGTGATTTTCATTCTGGGCGGCGAAGTGGGGCGGGTGTACGAGCTGCGCCGCGTGCGGCGTCTCCAACGCGAGACGCTCGAGGACTGACCGTCGGGCCCCGGCGGCCGCCGTGTTCTCAGACCGAGCACCATGCCGATCGATCTTCGTAGCGATACCGTCACGCGTCCCACCCCTGCCATGCGACAGGCGATCGCCAACGCCGAAATCGGCGACGACGTTCTGGATGGCGATCCCACGGTCAAGCGACTCGAGGCGCGCATCGCGTCGATGCTCGGAAAGGAGGCAGCGCTCTTTTTCCCGAGCGGGACGATGGCCAACCAGACCGCCGTGTGGCTCCTCTCGCGCCCCGGCACGGAGATTCTCCTCGGCACCGGATCGCACGTGATGATGTACGAGGCCGCGGCCGCGGCAGCATTGTGCGGCGCGCAAGTGCGTCCGGTGCAGGGGAAGGGTCTGGTGATGGACGCGGAGTCGTTGCGCGCGGCGGTCCGGCCATACACGCCGTACACGTTGTCGGCGAGCCTCGTGTGCATCGAGAACACGCACAACGGCGCCGGCGGCGTGGTCACACCGCTGGATGAGATGCGCGCGATTCGCGACGTGGCCCGCGAGCATTCGTTAGGCATCCATCTCGATGGCGCACGGTTGTGGAATGCGCACATCGCGTCGGGGACGCCGCTCGCCGATTTCGCCGCCTGCGCCGACACCGTGATGGTGTCGTTCTCGAAGGGACTGGGCTGTCCCGTTGGCGCGGCGCTCGCGGGACCGGCGTCACTCATGCGCGAAGGATGGATGGTGCGCAAACGGTTCGGCGGCGGCATGCGGCAATCCGGTTTCCTGGCTGCGGCGGTGCTCTATGCGCTGGACGCGCACATGGAGCGGCTCGCGGACGACCATGCGCGCGCACGCCGGTTCGCGAAAACCGTGGACGGCGTGAAGGGCATGCGCGTCGTTCCGCCCGATACCAACATCGTGATGATCGATTTACCGCCGGGCTGCGAGGCCAAGGCGGTCGAAGAGCGCGCGGCGACGCGAGGCGTGTTGATCTCCGCGTGGACGCGGACGCGCCTGCGCGCGGTTTTTCACATGGACGTGGACGACGCTGGCACCGAGAAAGCGGCGCGCGTGGTCTGTGGTGACGAGTAGGTGAGTCGGTTTGGTTTCGGAACGGGAGCGGGGTATATTTCGCTCGTCCCAGGTCCCGAAGGGCGTCAGCCCACCAACTCCGTCAGGACCGAAAGGTAGCAGCGGTACGTGGTGTCGAGCGCAGCTTCGTCAGGCCTGGGGCACTGGGGGAAGCGGTGGCACATGGGGAATCGCGACCAAAGTCGCTCGGGAAGTCGCTCCGCTTAGGGAGCCGGAAGCGATGAGGAAGCGCCCCTCATTCCCCGAGCGAAGCGATTCCCGAAGCGACCGCCAGGTCGCGCTTCCCCCAGCGTAGCGCTTCCCTCTGACTATGTATCTCTCACTCGCTCGCAAATACCGTCCCCGCACGTTCGCCGACGTCGCGGTGCAGACGCACGTGTCGAACACGCTGCGCGGTGCGATCGCACGCGGACGCGTCGCGCACGGCTACTTGCTGTGCGGCCCGCGCGGCGTTGGCAAGACGACGCTCGCGCGCGTGCTCGCGATGGCGCTCAACTGCGAGAACCGCACGCCCGAGGGCGAACCGTGCGGCCAGTGCGCATCGTGCACGCGCATCTGGGCGGGGTCGGCGAGCCTCGATGTCATCGAGATCGACGCGGCGTCGAATCGCGGCGTGGACGACGCGCGCGATCTGCGCGAGCGCGCGATGTACGCGCCATCGGGCGACGAGCGCTACAAAGTCTACATCGTCGACGAAGCGCACATGCTGACGCGCGAAGCGTGGAACGCGCTGCTCAAGATTCTCGAGGAGCCGCCGCCGCGCGTGGTGTTCGTGTTCGCGACGACGGAACCGCAGAAGATCACGCAGACGGCAGCGCCGGTGATGAGCCGGCTGCAGCGATTCGACTTCAAGCGCATCGGGACCGCCGATGTGCGCGCGCGGCTGGCGACGGTGCTGGCGGCCGAGCGCATCGCGGCGGAACCGGATGCGCTGACGCTGCTGGCGCGGGCGGCGGACGGCTCGATGCGCGACGCGCTCAGCCTGGCCGACCAGTCGCTTTCGTTAGGCGACGGCACGCTCACGGCGCAGCGCGTGCGCGATGCGTTAGGCCTGGTCCCGGAGGACGAGGTGCTCGCCGTGCTCGACCTCGTGGCCGAGCGCCGCGCCGCCGACGTCTTCCCGGCCGTGGCGCGATTGGCCGATGCGGGCGCCGACCTGGGCCTCTTCCTCGGCGCTTTTGGCGAAGCGCTGCGCGCGACGCTCGCCATTTCGTTAGGCGGCGACGGCGGCGACCTGTCCGAGGCGCTGCGCGACGGCCTCGCGGCCCGCGCGTCGCGGTTCACGCCCGGCGACCTCGTGCGCATGCTCACCGCCATGACCGACCTCGAGCCCAAGTTCCGGCGCAGCGGCCAGCAGCAGATTCTCCTCGAGACGCTGCTGGTGCGGTTCGCGCTGCTCGACCGCACGGTGGCGATCGAGGATCTGCTGCGGGAGATGGGACCGGGCGGCGCACCCGGCGCCGGCGGCACGCCGGCGCCGCGTGCGCCGACCGGTCCGCGGCCGGCTCCGTTAGGCGACGCGCCGCCGCCGCGCGAGCGCGGCGGCGCCACGGCGCCCGCTGCCGCCGACACCCGGCGCGCGCCCGAGCCGCCGCCAGACCCGAGACCGGCGGCGGTCGTGGCCGACGCACCGGCGCCCAAGCCCGCTGCGCCGCTCGAGCGCGTCAGCGTCGCCGGCCTCGCGACACACTGGGACGACATCGTGTCGCGACTCCGCGCCGAGGGCCGCATAGCGCTCGCCGGAGCCATGGAGCACGCCACGCCGGTGTCCGTCTCGACCTCGGGCGAAATCACGCTCCAACTCGAGTCCACCGGCGAAGTGTTTCAACAGCCGCTCGTCGCCAACGCGTCGGACGTGCTGGCTGTCATCGGCTCGCTCCTCGACGGCTCCACGCGTCTCACCGTCCGACTCGCCGACCGCGCGCCCGACGATTCCCCGTCGTCGCGCCGCTTCACCGAAGAGGGCGTCCGCCGCGAGCGCCTGTCGATGCTCAGAAAGAAAGACGCGACCCTGGACGCGGCAGTCGAGGCGCTGGATCTGGAGCTCATGGAGTAAAGCCTGCTCGGCCGAGCAACCGCGAGTTGGCGATGGTCCCATTGACTTCCTATGGAAGTCCGCCCATAGTGCTCTCACATAGTGTTTCTATGGAAAGGGCCAATGCCTGATGCCAACGTCGAAGTCCTGCGCGGCACCCTCGACCTCCTCATCCTCAAGGCGGTGAGCTGGGGTCCCACCCACGGCTACGGTGTCGCCCGCTGGATCGAGCAGGCGACCGATGATGTCCTGCAGATCGAAGAGGGCTCGTTGTATCCCGCACTCCACCGCCTCCAGGCGCGCGGCTGGATCGACGCCGCGTGGGGCGTCTCGGAAAACAATCGCCGCGCCCGATTCTATTCGCTCACCGCGAAAGGCCGCGCCCAACTCCGCGTCGAGGCAGCCACGTGGACGCGCTTCGCGTACGCGGTCTTCGCCGCCCTCGAAGCGCCGCCCCGTCCGGCGTAATCGTCGCGCTCGAGTCGGCGTTAGCTGCCCATGAGATCCGCTCCCGATCCCCGTCGCCCACCTGCCTGGCGTCGCTACCTCAGCTTCTGGGGCGCCGACATTGCGGCCGACGTCGACGAGGAGCTGCGTTTCCACCTCGAGATGCGCGCCGCCGAGTACGCGGCTCGCGGCCTGACGCCCGACGCGGCTCGGTCACGCGCCGAGCAGCGCTTCGGCAACGTCCACCGTGCGCGCGAAGCCTGCTCGCGGATCGATCGGCAGCAGGCGCGCGCCGAAACCCACGCACAGATGCTGCTCGCTCTCCGCCAGGACACCGTGTACGCCTTGCGCGTACTGCGCCGCCAATGGCTGCCCGCGCTTGCCGCCGTCCTCTGCATGGCCGTCGGCGTGAGTGCGACCACGGCAATGTTCAGCGTCGCGGACACGCTGCTCCTCCGCCCGCTGCCGTATCCGAACGGCGATCGGTTGGTGGCGATCAGCACGACCCAGGTCGGCGCGGCGTCGTCCATCGGTGTCAGCTCGTACCTGGACTACCGGGACTGGCGGGCGTCGCAGCACTCGTTCGACGACATGGGCGCGATCGGCGAGACGAACTTCATCATGCTGCACGGCGAGCCGCGCCGCGTGTCCGCATCGTTAGTCACCGCGAGTTTCTTCCCCACCTTCGGCATCGGCGCCGAGCTCGGACGCGTGTTTTCCGACGCAGACGATCGGCCCGGCGCGGCGCCGGTGATGGTCGTCTCCGATGCGTTCGCGCGTCAGGAATTCGGAGAACCGTCGCGGGCGCTCGGCGAGAGCATCATCGTCAATGGCATCGCGCGCACGATCGTCGGCGTGATCCCCGATCGGTGGCGATATCCGTCGCGCGGCGATACGTGGCTGCCGATCGCGACCGGCGGCTACAGTGGTTTCAGCAACGGCGTCGAGAATTCCTCGTCACGCGGCAATCGCAATCTGCAGGTTTTCGGCGCGCTGCATCGCGGCGTTTCGCTCGATCGGGCACGCGGCGAGCTGGCCGCGGTGGCGGCGCGGCTCCAACGCGAGTGGCCGGGCTCCAACGCCCAGATGACGACGTCGCTGGCGCCCATGCGCGACCAATACGTGGGCGACATTCGCGGGAGTCTCGTCGCCGTGATCGGGGCGACGATGCTCGTCCTCCTCATCGCCTGTGCCAACGTCGCGGCCTTGCAGCTCGCTCGCGCCTCGGCGCGGACGCGGGAGATGGCGGTCCGCGCGGCGATCGGCGCGAGCCGCGGGCGCATCGTGCGGCAACTGCTCACCGAGAGCGTCGTGCTGTCGCTCGCCGGCGGTGCGTTAGGCACGGTGCTCGCCGTCTGGGCGCGCGAGCTCATTCGCCGCGCCGTCGCGCCGAGCACGCCGGCGTGGATGACCTTCGACATCGACGGGCGCGTGCTGCTCTTCGCCTTCGGCGTCTCGATGCTGGCCGGCGTCGCGTTCGGCATCGCGCCGGCGCTGCGTCTGGCCGACCTCCGCGCAGGCACGGCGCTGCGGAACGCGACGGTCGGCAGCTCGCGCTCCCGACTGCAGCGCGCGTTCGTGGTGGCCGAGGTGGCGATCTCGATCATGCTCGTGGTGAGCGCGTCGCTGGCGCTGGAAAGCGTGTGGCGCATCGACCGCATTCCGTTAGGCATCGACCCCGCCGGCGTCGTCAGCTTCGAGGTCACGATGCAGGGTGCGCGCTACGACCAACCGCCGGCCCGCGCGCGGCTGGTCGACGAGGTCGAGCAGCACTTGCGCGCGATGCCGGGCGTCGTCGCCGCCGGCGCCGCCGACCGCATGCCCATCAACGGATGCTGCTCGCAATTTCCGATGGTCATCCAGGGACAACCGGTGGCGCAGGGGCACGAGCCGTTTGTGACCGGCACGATCGCGACGCCGGGCTACTTCGCGGCGCTGCACGTGCATCTCGTCGCCGGCCGCACGTTCGAGGCGAGTGACGACGCGAGTGCGCCGAAAGTGATGGTCATCAATCAGACGTTCGCCCACAAATATTGGCCGCGTGGCGACGCGCTCGGGCATCTCGTGAACACCGGGGCCGGCTATGCGGCCATCGTCGGTGTCGTCCAGGACGTGAAGCAGGCCAGCATATTCGGTGCGCCAGACCCGCAATTTTTCCGGCCGTATGCACAGGATCCGTGGACGCGCGCCGTGTTCGCGGTCCGGGCGCGCGGCGATCTCGCTCAGGTCGCATCGGCCGCGCGTCACGTGGTCCGGTCGATCGATCCGACGATGCCGATTTTCGACGTGCAGACGTTGGCCCAGGTCTTCGACGAAGCGACGCTGACGACGCGCTCGCTCAGCCGGTTGCTCGTGGCGTTCGCCGGTATCGCGCTGCTGCTGGCCGCGACGGGCCTTTACGGCCTGGTGTCGTTCCTCGTCGAGCGCCGCACGCGTGAGTTAGGCCTGCGCGTCGCGCTCGGCGCGGAGCCATCGCGCGTCGCGCGGATGGTCATCGTGCAAGCGTCTGCGCTCGCCGGGGCCGGAGTCGCCGTCGGCATCGGGGGCGCCATGCTCGCCGCGAAGTGGCTCGCGTCGACGCTCTACGGCGTGACGCCGCGGGACCCGTCGGCGTACCTGTTGGCGGTGCTGATCCTCGGCGCCGCCTCGCTCGCCGCCAGCTACGGGCCGGCTCGGCGCGCGAGCCGCGCCGATCCGATGGACGCGCTGCGCGCCGAGTAGACGTCCCTTTCCCAGACCAGCCGAGTGCGCGTACCTTTCTGGCCATGGCTGATTTCATGAACATGCTGCGTCAAGCGCAGCAGGTGCAGGGCCGTCTGCAGGAGCTGCAGCAGGAGCTCGAGAACAAGACGGTCAGCGCGTCGAGTGGCGGTGGGATGGTGACTGTCACGGCCGACGGCAAGGGACAGGTGCGCGCGGTGAAGATCGACCCGACCGTCGTCAACCCGAACGACATCGAGATGCTCGAGGATCTCGTGCTCTCGGCTGTCACGGAGGCGCAGAAGAAGGCAGCAGAGTTGGCCCAGGAAGAGATGAAGCGTCTGACCGGAGGCCTGTCGCTGCCGTTCAAGCTGCCGTTCTGAAATGTCGGTGATCGACGACCTGGCCGCGGAGCTCGCCAAGCTCCCCGGCATTGGGCGAAAGACCGCTCTGCGTCTCACATACCATTTGCTCAAGCAGGATCCCGCGCAGAGCCGGCGCCTCGCGGGCGCGCTCGAGGCGCTCGTGGCGCGCGTCCGCCGCTGCTCCGTGTGCAACAACCTCACGGAGCAAGACCCCTGCGCGCTCTGCGCCGATCCGCGGCGTGACCAAAGCCTCCTCTGTGTGGTCGAAGACGCGTCGGACATCGGCGCCATCGAACGCGCCGGAGAATTCAGGGGACTCTATCACGTGCTCGGCGGCCGGTTGTCTCCGTTGGACGGCGTGGGCCCCGAGGATCTGGCCGTGCAGTCGTTGGTGGACCGGTTGTCGGCGGGGTCGGTTCGCGAGGTGATCCTGGCGACGAACCCCAGTATGGAAGGCGAAGCGACGGCGCTGTACGTGCAGCGACAGGTGGCAGGCCATGTGCCCAGAGTGTCACGCATCGCGCGCGGCATTCCGGTAGGCGGAGACCTGGAGTATGCGGACGGGGTGACGATCGCACAGGCGATCAGTGCCCGACGGGAGATGTGATGCGTCGATCGAGCGTAGTGGCGGCATCGCTTGGGTTTGCCGGTGGCCTGGCGCTGGGTCTAATCGTCTGGAGTCAGCAGACTGAACGCTCCCGGCGCGATCTCTTCAGCATCCGGCCGTGGCGTCGAATGGCGGCGCTAGGCTACCTGCGCGGACAACGAAGTCCACAGAATGTGCGTTTGCTGCGCGATTATGTCGCGTGGGAACGCCATCCCAGGCTGCGCCGGCGCGGGGAGCGGATACTGCGACGCATGGAAAAGTCTCTCGTTTAGCCGGAGCGCTCATGCCCGTCGGTGCCGCGAGTTGGTCGTTCACCGAAGACGATTACGGCGCGATCCTCAGGTCGCTCCAGCAATTCCTGTATGACAGCAACGCGAGGTCCGCGCTGCTCGTCGACCGGTCCGGCCAGCTGGTGGCCACGGTGGGCGAGCCGCCGCAGTTCGACCCGACCGCGTTCGCCACGTTGACGGCCGCGGATTTCAGCGCCAACGATCAACTGGCGCGCCTCATTGGCGAGACCGAATTCAATTCGTTGTTTCATCAAGGCGAGCAGGAGTCCATGTATCTGGTGGACATCGCCCGCCGGGTGATTCTCGTCATTCTGTTCGACAACCGCACCACCCTCGGCCTCGTACGCCTCAAGGTGAAGCACGCGGTGGAGGAGCTCACGCGATTGTTCGCCGAGATGTTTCAGCGCGGACGCGAGCAGGCCAATCCGCCTAACATTCTCGCCGGCGCCGAGGATGAAATCGACCGGCTGTTTCAATAGGGGAGCGTGCGCAGCCGATGTCGATGATCAACTACGCCTCACGCGAGATCAACTGCAAAATCGTGTATTACGGTCCCGGGTTGGGCGGCAAGACGACCAACCTCGAGCACGTCTACGGCCGCGTGCAGCCGAACACGCGCGGGAAGCTGATCTCGCTCGCCACGGAGACGGAGCGCACGCTCTTCTTCGATTTCCTGCCGGTGGACCTGGGCACGATTCGCGGCTTCAAGACCCGGTTTCACCTGTACACGGTGCCGGGACAGGTCTACTACAATGCGAGCCGCAAGCTCATCTTGAAGGGAGTCGACGGGATCGTGTACGTCGCCGATTCGCAGCTGGAGCGGATGGAAGCGAATCTGGAGGCGATGCAGAATCTGTACGACAACATGCAGGAGTACGGGTACGATTTGACCACGATGCCGTTCGTGGTGCAGTACAACAAGCGCGACCTGCCCAACGCGGCGCCGGTGACCGAGCTGCAGGGCGCGTTGAACCCGGGGTGGGAGGTGCGGGAGCCACCCAAGCAGCGGGTGACTCCCGATCCGTACCATGCCGGCGAGAACCTCATCGAGCAGATCCCGAGCGGCGAATGGGTGGAGCGCGCTCCATACTTCGAGGCAGTGGCGGTCACGGGGGAGGGCGTCTTCGACACCCTCAAGGCCGTGAGCAAGCTGGTGCTCAAGACGCTCGCCTAACCGCGCGCCGATGGCGCGGCGCGCCGGGAGAGACGCGGTGAATCTGCCTAACGCGCTCACCCTGAGCCGGATCGTCGCGACCCCGCTCATCTTCCTGCTCCCGTTCGCCGACTCGTGGGAGCTCAAGCTGGCCGGCTTCGTGATCTATCTGATCGCGGCCATCAGCGACTACTGGGACGGCCAGCTCGCCCGCACGCACAATCTGGTCACGGACCTCGGCAAACTGCTCGACCCGCTCGCCGACAAGGCGCTGCTGCTCGGCACGCTCGTTCCCATTTATCTGCTCCAGTCCGGACACGGCACCGTGCTCTCCATGCGCTTCGTCACGCCGTGGGGCGACGCCGGCATGCCGCTGTGGGTGCTGGTCGTCGTGTTAGGCAGAGAGCTGTTCATGACGATCTTCCGCCAGGCCGCCGCGCGCCGCGGCACCGTGATCGCCGCCATCGGCCCCGCGAAATGGAAGACGGGCTTCCAGTGCGTGTGGGTCGGGGCCGCGTACTTCTGGTTCGCCGCCAAGGCCGCCGCGTTCCACTGGCAGTGGGACAGCGACTTGTGGCGCGCGTTCGCGAACTTCAACGGCGTCGTCGGGGTTGTCACGATGACGGTCGCCGTCGTGCTCACCGTTTATTCGCTCGGTCTGTACCTGCGGAGATACGCGCGCGTGTTCGCGTGAGGCCGGGCGTCGCTCACTTTCCCTGACGCTGCCATGCGCCTCGAACTGGTTACCATCGGAGACGAGCTGCTGCTCGGTTTCACCGTCGACACCAACGCCGCGTTCCTCGCGCGCACGCTGTCGGAGATCGGCGTCGAAATCGTGCGGCGCGCCACGGTTGGCGACGAGTCCGAGCGCATCGCGCAGGCGGTGCGCGACGCGCTCGACCGAACCGGCGCCGTGATCACCACCGGCGGACTCGGTCCCACCGCGGACGACCGAACACGGCCGGCCATCGCGCAGGTGTTCGGCCGAGCGCTGCGCATGGACGAGGCGGTGATGGCGCAGATCGCGGCGCGCTTCAAGCGCTACGGCTACACGAGCATGCCGGCTTCCAACTCGGTGCAGGCGATGGTGCCCGAAGGTGCCACGGTGCTCGACAACCCGAATGGCAGCGCGCCCGGTCTGTGGATCGAAGACGAGCGCGGCCGGTGGGTGGCGATGCTGCCGGGCGTCCCGCACGAGATGCGCGCGATGACGACGGAGGTCATCGTGCCCATGCTCACGAAGCGCTACGCGACTAACGGAGCCGTGGTGCTGTCGCGCACGGTGCGCACCACGGGCATCGGCGAGTCGGCGTTGGCGGAATTGTTGGGCGAGGACGGGCATGACACCGTTGCCGGCCTGCCGTTGGCGTTTCTGCCGGGGTGGGAAGGCGTCGACCTGCGCATCACGGCGCACGACCTGCCGCGTCCGCGAGCGGAGGCTGCCCTGGAGGAGGCCGAGGCGAAACTTCGCTCGCACGCCGACCGATATGTGTACGGGCGCGACGCAGCGAACCTCGCCGCCGTGGTCTTCGACCTGTGCCGTGCCAAGGGCTGGCACATCGGCACGGCGGAGAGCTGCACGGGCGGCATGTTGGGCGAACGGATCACAGCGATTCCGGGATCGAGCGACGTGTACGTGGGCGGTGTGGTCGCGTACGACGACCGGGTGAAAACGTCGGCGTTGGGCGTACCGGCGGCGTTGATTCGAGAGCACGGCGCGGTGAGCGAACCGGTCGCGCGCGCAATGGCATCGGGTATTCGCTCGGTACTCGGCACCGACATCGGGATCGGCATCACCGGCATCGCGGGTCCGACGGGCGGTACACCGGACAAGCCGGTCGGGACCGTGTGGATTGCGACCGACGTGGGCGGCGATGTGCAGGCCACGGGCCGGCGATACCTCGGCGACCGGGAGGATGTGCGGCGGCGGAGTGCGCAGGCGGCGCTCGATCAGGTACGCCGGAGCATCAGTGGCGCGCGCTGAGGCGTTTGCTGCCGCTTTGTCATAGAAGCAGGGCACACCGGTTGCACCTGAGGACCGGCCGACGGAAATTACCTTTCTTGCGCGGTTCGCTGATCAATCGGACGGGCCGGGGCAACTTCACGGGCAAACAAGGATCGATCGTGCCAGACGATTACGATTTCAGGACGAGTGCATCGAAAAAGCAGAAGGACTCCGCGGATGAGGAACCACGCGACGAGCCCGCCGACGGCGAGAGTGAGAACGCGGCCGAGACCTCGTCGGCCGAGGCGGCGCTCAAGCAGCAGCTCGACGAGCAGCGGGACAAGTATCTCCGTCTTGCCGCCGAGTTCGACAACTTTCGGAAGCGGGTTTCGCGCGAGCGCCAGGATCTCGTGGCGCGCGCGCAGGGTGATCTGATTCGGCAGCTGCTGGATTCGGTGGACGACCTCGGGCGGGTGATGTCGGTGGACGCCGGGCGCGTCGATCCGGCGTCGATCGTGACGGGTGTGGAGGCGGTGCAGAAGAAGCTGCTGCGCGCGCTCTCGGGCGTGGGTCTCGAGGTGGTGAATCCGGTGGACCAACCGTTCAACCCGGAGTTGCACGAGGCGGTGGCGACGGAGCGGGCGTTGTCGCCGGAGGATGATCATCTCATCGCGCAGGTCTACCAACCGGGCTACGTCTTTCAGGGGCAGCTGCTGCGGCCGGCGCGGGTCGTGGTGAAGCAGTGGTCCGAGTGACGAGCGCGTAGCGAGCATGGCCCAGAGCAAGGATTACTACGCCGTGCTTGGCGTGTCGGCGTCGGCGTCGCAGGATGAGATCAAGAAGCAATACCGCAAGCTGGCGAAGAAATTTCACCCGGACAGCAATCAGGGTGACGCGAAGGCTGCGGAGCGCTTCAAGGAGATCTCCGAGGCGTACACCGTGCTGGGCGACGAGGCCAAGCGGAAGCAGTACGACGAGATGCGTCGGTTGGGCGCGTTCCAGGGGTTCGGGGGCGGGGCGGGCGGTGGGGCGCGGCGCGGGCCGCCGGGCGGCGGCGCGGGCGCCGGGCGCGACGCGGGCGGCATCCATTTCGAAGACTTCGACATCGGCGGGTTAGGCGGGTTGGGCGACCTGTTCAACTCGATGTTCGGCGGCGGCCGCCAGGGCGCGCCGCGCAGCCGGCAGGCGGAGCGCGGACAGAGCGTCGACGTATCGCTCGAGATCCCGTTCCGCGTTGCTGCGTTAGGCGGCAAGGTGCCGGTGACCCTCGAGGTGAACGAGGAGTGCCCCACGTGTCACGGCTCGGGCGCGGCGCCCGGTGCGTCGTTCAAGATCTGTCCCGAGTGCAACGGCCGCGGCGTGGTGTCGTTCGGCCAGGGCGGCTTCGCGGTGAACCGGCCGTGTCCCATGTGCCTGGGACGCGGGCAGATTCCCACCGAGCGGTGTCCCACCTGCAACGGCGCGGGCGAGACGCGCGCGCGCCGCACGGTGAACATCACGGTGCCGCCGGGCACGGACACGGGGACGCGCGTGCGCCTCTCGGGCCAGGGCGGCAAGGGACTCAACGGCGGTCCGCCGGGCGATCTCCTGATCACGTTCCAGGTGGCGCCGGACCGGTTCTTCGCCCGGGAGGGGTTGGACGTGATCGCGCGCGTGCCGCTCAACATCGCGCAGGCCACGTTAGGCACGAAGGTCCGGCTCAAGACGCTCGAGGGGAAGTGGGTCAAGATCACGATCCCCAAGGGTACGCCGTCGGGCAAGCGGTTCCGCGTGCGGGGTCAGGGCATCGAAAAGGACGGGGAGCGCGGCGACCTGATCGTCGAAGTGTCGATCGTGGTGCCGGAGACGCTGTCGCCGGAGCAGGAAGACATGCTCAAGCAGTTCGCGGCGGCGGGTGGGATGAAATACTGACTGGGTAGTGCAGTCGGCGCGTGTTGGGCTCCTCGCTCATGGAGAAACGGACACAGCGCGGACACTGCGGACAAAGCACGGACCGCTCGGCTGCAGGGCGGAGCAACGCGCTGGTAGGAGGTCGCTTCCGCCGCGTGTGTTTTGTAAAAGCAATCGCTTTTGGTTAGCCTCGCAGCTATTTACTTCCCCGTGCAGCCGAACGGTCCGTGCTTTGTCCGCCGTGTCCGCGCTGTGTCCGTTTCTCCAGAGCGTAGAGACCAGCCACGCATGGAGTCGCTGCGTCTCAGTTCGGACCTGGCTCGTTAGGCGGCGAGCACCGGGAGCGGCGATCGAGTGGTGCGCGACGAGGCAATGAGGCCGCCGCCTAACACGCGCTCGCCATCGAACATCACGAGCGACTGGCCGGGCGTGATCGCGGCGACCGGCTCATCGAGCGCGAGCTCGATCTCGGCGCCATCGGCGCGCAGGATCTCGGCGGGCGCGGCGGGGGCGCGGTGGCGGACCTGCACTTGGACGCGGGCGCCGACGGCGGGCGGCGCGTCGACGAGCCAGTTCACCTCGCGCGCGATCACACCGCGGCCCAGGAGCTCGGGGCGCGGTCCGATCACCACGTCGCGTGTGTCCGGGTGGATGGCGATCACGTAGAGCGGCTCGCGCGAGCCGCCGGGGAGGCCGCGGCGCTGGCCCACCGTGAACCGCGCGAAGCCGTCGTGCTCGCCTAACACCCGGCCGCCCGAGTCGACGAATCGGCCGCGCGCGAGCGCCGGCGCGTCGGCGCCGAGGTGGCGCGTCAACACCTTCGCGTGGTCGCCGTCGGGGACGAAGCAGATGTCCTGGCTCTCGCGCTTCTCGGCCACGACGTCCAGGCCTAACGCGTGGGCGCGGCGCCGCGTGTGGGCCTTGGTGAGAGTGCCCACCGGCAGCAGCATCCGGCGCACCACGGCGCGGTCGATGCCCCACAGAAAATAGCTCTGGTCCTTGGCGCGATCGGCGCCGCGCAAAAGCTCGCCCTCGTGCACGCGCGCGTAGTGGCCCGTCGCGATCCAGTCGCACTCGAGCGCATCCGCCTTGCGGAGCAGGTCGCGGAACTTGGTGAACGTGTTGCAGCGCACGCAGGGAATGGGCGTGCGACCCGCCGCGTATTCGCTCACGAAGTTCTCGATCACGTCGCGGCCGAACGCGCTCTCGAGGTTGAGCACGTAGTGCGGGATGCCGATGCGCTCGCAGACGCGGCGCGCATCGTCGATCGAGTCGAGCGAGCAGCAGGGACGGTCTGGCACGTCGTCGCCGTAGCAGAAGAGCTTCATCGTCGCGCCGATCACCTCGTAGCCCTGCTCGGCGAGCGTGGCCGCGGCGACGGACGAGTCGACACCACCCGACATGGCCGCGAGCACGCGGCCGCGAGCCTCCGCCATCAGGCGACGGCGCCGGTCAACCGGCGAGCCTTGGCGACGAGCGCCGGGAAGAGCTCGGCGATGCGGTCGATGCATTCATCGGTGGTGAGGGCGCCGAGGCTCATGCGCACGGCGGACACCGCCAGGTCGCGCGGCACGCCTAACGCCGCCAGGACGTGCGACGGGTCGACGCTGCCGCTCGTGCACGCGGAGCCCGACGAACACGCCACGCCGGCGAGGTCGAGGGCCATGAGCATGGACTCGCTGTCGGTACCGGGAACGGACACGCTCAAAATGTGCGGCGCGCGTGGTCCGCCGCCTCCGTTCACCACCGCGTCGGGGATGCGCGCCAGGAGCGTGCGCTCGAGGCGGTCGCGCAGCGCGCCTAACCGGCGCATCTCGGCCTCGCGCTCGGCGATGGCCAGCTCGGCGGCGCGCGCCAGGCCGATCGCGGCCGCGACGTTCTCGGTCCCGGGCCGGAACCCGCGATTCTGCGAGCCCCCGTGGAGCAGCGGTTCGCACGGCGTCCCATGCCTAACGAACAGGCCGCCGATTCCCTTGGGCGCCCCGATCTTGTGGCCCGAGAAGGTGAGCAGGTCGA
>Ga0070714_100000709_pt1 | contig 23582 bp, 14 predicted proteins | sample LARL83metaG_FD_65450 | JGI IMG/M metagenome (GOLD analysis project Ga0070714, IMG submission 65450) | Corn, switchgrass and miscanthus rhizosphere microbial communities from Kellogg Biological Station, Michigan, USA - LAR L8-3 metaG | ecosystem: Host-associated > Plants > Roots > Rhizosphere ... | reverse complement strand
GGCACCGCTTCTGTCCATCGAGGACCTGCGTACCGAGATCAGGCTGCGCCGTGGGACCGTGCACGCCATCGACGGCGTGTCGCTGGCGGTCGACCCCGGCGAGTGCCTCGGCATCGTCGGGGAGTCGGGCAGCGGCAAGACGATGACCGCGCTGTCGATCATGCGGCTGCTGCCGGCCGGCGGCGCCGTCGTCGGCGGCCGGATCGTGGTCGACGGCACCGACGTGGCCGCGCTGTCCGACTCCGGCATGGAGGAGGTGCGCGGCAACCAGATCGGGATGATCTTCCAGGACCCGCTGACCTCGCTGAACCCGACGATGACGATCGGCGACCAGATCGCCGAGTCGGTGCGGCTGCACCGGGGCGCGTCCAGGCAGCAGGCGCTGAAGCGGGCGGTTGAGGTGCTCGGCCTGGTCGGGATGCCCAAGCCGTCGGAACGGGTGTCGAACTACCCGCACCAGCTGTCCGGCGGCATGCGGCAGCGCGTGATGATCGCGATGGCGCTGGCCTGCGAGCCCAAGCTGCTCATCGCCGACGAGCCGACCACCGCGCTCGACGTCACCATCCAGAAGCAGATCCTCGAGCTCATCGACTCGCTGCGGCAGCGGCTGAAGATGGCGGTCATCCTGGTGACGCACGACCTGGGCGTGATCGCGGGCCGCGCCGACCGGGTGGCGGTGATGTACGCCGGGCGGATCGTGGAGACGGCGCCGACGGAGGTGCTGTTCTCCCGGCCGCGGCACCCGTACACCGAGGCGCTGTTCGAGGCGCTGCCGGAGAAGGCTGGCACTGAGGAGGCCGTGCGGCGGCTGTACAACATCCCCGGCCAGCCGCCGGACCTGACGGCCCCGCCGCCCGGCTGCAAGTTCGCCCCGCGGTGCCGGTACGCGCGCGAGTCGTGCGTGAAGGAAGAACCCGGGCTGACCGACCTGGACGGCCGGCACCGGTTCCGCTGCTACTACCCGGTGGGGTCGTCAGCAGAGGTGCGCGACCCGTCGACGCCGTTCGTCTCCGTGCCGCCTGACCTGCCGGAGGTCCGGCCGTCGCCCGCAGCGGCCGCAGTGTCGGCCAACAGGGGGGCGAACGGCGCTCCCGTGGCCGGCGGATCCGCGGCCGGCGGAGCGGGCGCGGTGCCCGACGGGCAGGTAGACGCGCCGCTGCTCACCGTCTCGCGGCTGGTGAAGAACTTCACGGTGACCGCCGGCGCGGTGCTGCAGCGGAAGGTCGGGCAGGTCTCCGCGGTCGCGGACGTGTCCTTCGCGGTGCCCGTCGGGTCGACGTTCGGCCTCGTCGGCGAGTCAGGATGCGGGAAGACGACCATCGGCCGGCTCATCGTGGGGCTGGAGAAGCCCAATTCCGGGCAGATCGTGCTCGGCGGCCGCGACCTGGCGTCGCTGCCGCGCGGGGAACGAAAGCGGCAGGCCCGGCAGGTGCAGCTGATGTTCCAGGACTCCTACGCGTCCATGGACCCGCGGATGCGGGTCGGCACGATCCTGCGCGAGCCGCTCGTCATCCAGCGCGAGGGAGACCGGGGCGAGCAGCGGCGGCGGATCAACTCGCTGCTCGACGAGGTGGGCCTGCCGGCCGCCGCCGCCGAGCGCTACCCGCACGAGTTCTCCGGCGGGCAGCGGCAGCGCCTCGGCCTCGCCCGGGCGCTGATGCTGCGCCCGGCCATGATCGTCGCCGACGAGCCGGTGTCCGCGCTCGACGTGTCGATCCAGGCGCAGATACTCAACCTCATGCTCGACCTGCAGCGCGAGCACCGGCTGACGTACGTGTTCATCTCACACGACCTCGGCGTGGTGCGGTACATGTCCGACCTGATCGGCGTGATGTACCTGGGCAAGCTGGTCGAGGTCGGCCCGGCCTGGGACGTCTACTCGGCGCCCATCCACCCGTACACGCGCGGCCTCATCGACACGGTTCCGGTCGCCGACCCGAAACTCGAGCGGGCCAAGGGGAACGAGGGGGTGCGCGGCGAGCTCCCGTCCGCGGTCGCGCCGCCGTCCGGCTGCCGGTTCCGTACCCGGTGCCCGCGGGCGCAGGACGTATGCGCCGCCGAAGAGCCGCCGCTGCGGCCGTTCACCGGCGCGGGTCACCAGGCGGCCTGCCACTTCCCGCTCCGCGAGCCGGAGCACGGGCTCTAGCTCCCGGTCAAACCAGGCGCTACGCCTTCTTGCTGTTATCTCGCTAGCAGGCGACCGGACGGCGGGACAGGTGGGTGGCGCCCGGCAGGGTGACCAGGTGGCTGGCGGGCGGCGTGGGCACGCCCTCGCGCAGCATCCAGTGGTCCATGTAGACGCCCGCGGGCACCCAGTACTCGAGGCCCTCGAGGCTGCGGCCGATGACGGCGCAGCCGTGACCCCGACGGGCGCGGTCCGGGTGCTGCGACGGCACCCAGCAGGCGCCCTCGGCCCGGTTAAGCAGCGGCGCGAGGTCCACCAGCTCCCCCCGCTCAAGGTAGTCCCATAGCCGCCCGTCGTCGAGCGGGCTCGCGGCGAACGGCGGCCAGCGCACAGGCTCGCTGCCGACCATGGCGAGCACCCGGACCTCCGGCACGCGGGGCCTGGCCGCCAGCCCGGCACCGTCTGCTTTCCCCCCGCCCTCCCCGCCCCGCCCGCCATCCCCGCACCGCCCGCCCGGCCGCTCGTGGTGCACGGTGAGCAGCGCCGTGACCTGCCGGTCGCTTACCCAGCCGAGCAGCGAACCGTCCCGCGGCACGGGCATGCCCTCGGTCACGACCCGGTGGCTGACGACCGGCACCGGCGTCCCCGGCCTGATCTCGTGGTACTCGCCGTCGCCCGCGCGCCACGGGCGCAGCGTGAAATGCTCGGCCGGATGCTGGGCCAGCACGTAGAAACCCGGGTCGTCGAAGCCCTTGTGGCGCAGCACGATCGAGCCGCGCCAGCCGGCGGCATGGCGTGCCGCGACCGGGCCGGGATCGCCGGGGCAAGACGGGTTCAGCGCCAGGGGGTAGGACCGGAACAGTCGCAGGCATGCGGCGAATGACGCGGCCCCGGACAGGGCGTGAACGAACACGGGCTGCTCTCCTCGCGTTCCCCCGGGCCGCGCCCGCCGCATTCGGCGAGGTCTGAGGTTAGTAGCCGTTGATGACGTGGCGCACGCTAGGCGCGCGACCTTATGTTGCTGCAAATTGCGTCGGCAGACATCGGTCAACTGACGCATATCGATGCGGCGTCAGCACTCAGGTGTTGGCCAAGCCTGCCGTGCGACGCGCCGCGGACCTAGGACCGCGCCGATCTGGGACTGTCTAGGCAGATGCGGACCATACGTGCATAATCGGACACGTTCCGTGGCCGATCGAGTCCGTGCGCCAGCGCCGGGCTGAGTAGCGGGCGGGACCGGTGACGCGCGGAAACGGGTAACGGCGCAGACGGTAGCGGCCGGGCCCGGTTAACGACCGCGCGGACCGCGGCCACGGTCCGCGCGGTCGCTGCGGCCGCTTCGGAAGGCGAGTCGAACCACGGCAGGTGAAGCGGACGCGCCACTCCGGGGGGCTTGTGACGGGCAACTCTAACGTTGACCCCTGGGACGTGTCGCGTCCGCTGGTCCCTGCTGTGAGGTTCCGTTGCACATGCTGCCGTCAGGTGAGTGAGAAGACATCGGGCAGTTGACGGATGTGGAAGCTCGTGATAGGGCCGGGCCGCCCGTGCTCAACCGGCCGCGGCGCGATCCGGCCGTCACTCCGCGCGGAGCACCACGGCGGGGCGGGCGCGGCTCGCGCGGGCGCCGGGGACCGCCACCGCATCCGCAGCCCGGTCCGGACGACCAGCCACACGGCACTCATCCCGTGCCCCTTACGTGTTCCGGCAACGCCGTCATGGTCACTCCGCCCGCAGCAGGGCGGCCGCCGGGACGCGGGCGGCGCTGCGGCCCGGGATGGCCGCGACCAGGTTCGCCGCGACCAGGGCCCCGGCGATCACCAGCAGGACCGTGGGCACGGGGACCGACGGCTCGGGGATGACGCTGATCTGGCGGGCGAACAGGTCCCACAGGAAGCGGCCGAGCGCGATGCCGAGCGGGACGCCGATGATCGAGCCCGTCGCCACGGCGACGGTCGACTGCCAGGCGACCGTCGCGGCGAGCTGGCGGCGGGTCAGTCCGAGCGTCTTGAGCACGGCCAGGTCGCCACGGCGGCGGCGGACGGACGCGGCCAGGGTCAGCCAGAGCGAGGCGACCGCGCCGGCGGCCAGCGCGCCGGCCAGGATGAGAGGGGCCACACCCATGGAGCTGTAGTCGGTGATCTCGGCGGGACGCTGGACGCCGCTGATGACGCCGCCGTCGGGGGCAGGGACGATGGGCTCCAGGCGTTTGCGCGCGGCGGCGAGGTCCACGCCCGGGCGGAGGGTGACGAGGATCTCGTTCGGCTCAGCCGCCGTAGCGTCGGGAATGTGCTGGAAGTCAAGGACCGCGCCGGTGCCCATCTCGGTGTGCAGGGTCTGCGCGACGCCGAGCGAGGGCAGGGTGGCGGTGCCCGCGATCCGCAGCAGGAACGGCGCGCTCCCGCCGACGGACACCTTCACCCGGTCGCCTACCTGCTTGTGCAGCGCGGCGAGCGTGGCGGCGCCGAGCACGACCTCGTCCGGTGCCGCTAGCCCGTGGCCAGATAGCAGCGGCGGCGCGACCGGCGCCTTCGGTGTCATGCCGATGACGGGAACGGCCTGGCCCTCGATGCTGGCCGTGGCATACCAGATGCCGGTCCACGCGGCGACCGCCGGGTCGGCGTTGAGGACGGGGGCGGCCCGGGAGATGGTGCCCTCAGTACCGCCTGAACTCAAGTCGAAGGTCCAGTTCCAGCCGTACAGCGCGGGCTGCGAGACGAGCGTCGTCAGGCTTGACCCGAACGTGATCGTCGCCATCATGACCACACTGGCGAGCACGGTGCCGAGGATGGCGGGCCCCACGGTCACCTGGTCGCGGTCCGGGCCAGAGCCGAACGCCAGCCGGATGCCCTCGGTGGCCGGCACTGGCAGGCCGAGCGCGCAGGCCGCGCTGACGACGCGTACGCCAAGCGGAGGGTACGGGCGGCTGCCGGCATCCGGCGTGCGCGGGACGCGGCGGCGGGCGATGACAAGAGAGACGCCGGACATGACGGCGACGATCACCGCGGCGCCTCCGCCGAGCACGGCCGTGTCGAAGGCCATGCCCGGAGTCGGGTAGACCGCCCGGATCGCGCCCAGGGGCGCGAGCGGTGACAGGGCGACCGCGACGGCCATGGCGAGCAGCGCGCCGAGGGCGACGGCGGCGAGGACCCCGGGCAGGCCGTCGGCCGTCGTCACCGCCGGGCCCGCGCCGAGCGCGCGCATGGTCGCGAGTTCGCCGCGGTCGCGCCGCAACTGGCGCCCGACGACCTGGCCCGCGATGATCAGCGCGGCCAGGGCGGCGATGCCGCCGAAGACCGCGAGGGCGATCGTGGTGGGCACGACGGCCCGCTCCGCCTTGGTCACGGTCAGCGAGGTGTCGTAGAACTCGACGGGGAAGCCGGCGGGCAGCACGCGCTGGATGGCGGCCTCCGCGTCGGCCACCGTCGTTCCGGGCCGCAGTTGGACGGCGGTCTGGGTAAAGCTGGCGCAACAGCCGATCAGCTGCCTGGTCAGCGCCGGGGTGAACAGGGCGCCGCCGTCGCGCTGGGTGTCGATGTCGTCCTGCGTTTCCTCCGCGCTGTAGACGACCGAGCCGACGACCTTTACCCGCTGCCGGGCGGCCGGCGTGACCTTCTTGCCGGCGAACAGCTCCATCAGCTGCGCATTCGTGTAGAACCCGAGTTCGGCGACGGTGCCGACCCCGACGTGCGACGGGGTGCCCTTGGCGTCGATCGCGATTTCGTCGGGACGGGACGGGTCGGGCAGCCGCCCCTGAACCGGCGTGACCCGGTCGGTGGTGAAGTACTCGCCGTCCAGGCTGGCTGGCAGCGGCCCGGCGACGTAAGGCGCCGCCACCGGCTGCCCGTCTAGGCCGAGGATCGCGACATTCAGCCCGGCGTAGCTGGCGACGTGCCGGACGCCTGGCAGCGCGGCGATCTTACTGATGACAGCTGGGTCGTACCCAGACTGATCCGGGGACCCGGATACCCCGGTCAGCACTATCAGGTCGGACGGGTTCGTGGCGGCCAGGTACACGCCGTACGCGCCCTGGGTGCGGCGCGCCGCCGCGACCGAGCCCATGGCGAGGCCGCCGACCAGCCCGAGCAGCAGGGTGATGGCCAGGTACCCGGTCCACCGGCGGCGGAGGGTGCGCCCAAACCGGTACCAGGCGACGCGGAAGGCATCAGCGGCGTGCATGTCAGGCAGTATGGCGTTACCGTCCGCCGGGGCGGGAGGGGGCCAGCGCGCCATTGCCGCTTAGTGCCAGCATCCCCCTGTGCTGGTCAGCGCGCCGGGACCAGCCGGTAGATCGCGCCGACCGCGTCGTCGCTCACGTACAGCGCGCCGTCCGGGCCGGGCACCGCGTCCACCGGGCGTCCCCAGAAGCTGCCGCCGGCGTTCTCGAAGCCGCCGGCCAGGGCGACCGCAGGCCGCAGCGTGCGTGCCGCCGCGTCCCAGGCCAGCCACAGCACCGCGGGCGGCTGCGACGGCTGCCTGTTCCACGAGCCGTGCACCGCGACCACGGCGCCGTCGGCCCACGGTGCGGGAACCTTGCCGCCCGCCAGGAAGCTCAGGCCAAGTGGCGCGCTGTGCGCGGGGAGGCCGACCTCCACCGGCGGCAACGCGGCGCAGTCAAGGGCGGCACCGGTCGGGTTGGTGACCGAGTTAGACACCAGCGGTATGCCGGCCAGCGACCCGGCCGGGCGGTTGCCGTCCTGGTCCGGGTCGCAGTACGGCCAGCCCACGTCCCGTCCCGCGGTGACGGGCACCACCTCATCCGGCGGATGGTCGTTCACGTACGCCCGGATCACCTTCCCGAACGCGTCGCTGTCTCCCGTGTACGGCTCGTGCGCCGGGTACGGGATGTTGTCCCGCTCGTTCACCGCCGTCCAGACCGTGCCGTCCGGCGCCAGCGCCAGGCCCTCGCCGTTGCGCACGCCCCGCTCTACCACCCGCAGGCCGGTCCCGTCGGGCCGCACCGCCATGATCACCGCGCGCTGCGGCGTCATCGCCCGGTCATCGGGGTTCGCGTTGGACGAACTGCCCACGTTGAAGTACACGGTCCCGTCCGCGGCGACCGCCACGTCCTTGAGCCGGTGGTCGTCGTCGCCGTTCGGGTCGAGGTCGGGCAGCCCCGCCGCGATCACCGTGCGGGCGCCGGCGGTCCCGGCTGGCCCCCACGCGTACCGGTCGATCTCATCCGATTCCGCGACGTACAGCACCTGCTTCCCGTCAACCGACGCGAACGCCAGGCCCTGCGGGTTGGTCAGCCCGGACAGCAGCGTGGTCACCGTCGCGGTGCCCGTCGCGTCCGGCCGCAACTCCACGACGCTGCCCCGGTTCGGCTGGCTGACCAGCAGGTCCCCGTCCGGTGTCCAGGCCTCCATCCGCGCGTCGGGCACCCGCGCCCACACGCGGGCGGTCCAGCCGGCCGGCAAGGTGAGCGTGTGCGGCACCGACAGCGCGCCGCCGCCCTCCCCCGCGGGCACCACGAGCGTGACGGCCGACGACGACGGCGCGGGCGCGACCGGAGACGCGGGCAGCGTGCCGTCCGGCTGGCCCGCGGCCGCGGAGCACGCGCTCACCGCGGCGACCGTCGCCGCGGCCAGCGGCAGCAGCGGGCAACGACGGAAAGGCGCGATCATGAGCATCACCCGTCCAGGTAGCCTGGCGCCAGCCTGCCGCGCGGGGGCCCGCGCCGCGACGCCGCCATGGTAAACCGTGCATCCCGGGCAAAGAGTGCCCATCATCCAGAACGGAAGCATGTGCCACCCGGTTCAACCGGGATTCCTGGTGCGGCCAGCACCACCCGGCGGGTGTTGGCCGCCCCCTTGTCCCTGTCCCGGCGAGCCGGTGAAATGCTCCGCATGGGGACCGTCATGATGCGGCTGCGCGCCGACCTGCGGACGCGGTGGCGGGCCCTGCTCGGCCTCTCCGGCTGAGACGGCCGCTCCTCACAGGCGGTTACTCCGTCCGGAGGGTGACCATCGCGGGGAGGGCCGCTACCCGGCGGGCGGCGGGCAGGGCTACCAGGGCGGTGGCGGCGAGCGCGGCCGGGACCAGCCACAGCACCGGCAGCGGGGTGACCGCGCCGCTCGAGAGGCCGGCCTGGGAGGCGAACGCCTGCCAGGCCCAGCGGCCGGCCGTCACGCCGAGCGGGACGCCGATCACCAGGGCGGCGACGGTCACCGCGCAGGCCTGCCACAGGGCGACCGCGCGCAGCTGCGCGCGGCGCAGGCCGAGGACCTTGAGTATGGCGTAGTCGCGGCGCCTGCGGCGGGCCGAGGCGACGGTGAACTGGGCGAGCACGCCGAGGCCGAGCACCGCGAGCACGCCGGCCAGCAGGGCCGGCGTGCCGTCGATGGCGGCGTAGTTGTTCACCGTGTTAGGCCGCTGGCTGGTGACCAGGCAGGTGGCCTGCTGGATGCTGGCGCAGAAGGACGCCCAGCGCTGCTTGAGGGTCGCGAGGCCCGCCTGCTTCGCGGCGCCAGGGGCGAACGAGATCAGCGCGAAGGTGTAGCTGCCCGGAGGGTAGCCGGACGCGGCGGCTTGCGGCGCGAGCACGTCGGCGATCGTCTCTGCGCCCTCGCCGGCGTCGGTGGGCGTGAAGCTGCCCTGGCCGAAGTACGGGAAGACCGCGCTGCCGGTGATCAGCATCGACCGCTTGCGTGACGGGGTGTACACGGTGACGTGCTGCCCGACGCTCAGCCCGAGCTGGCGCAGTACCGAGGTGCCGAGGACGATCTCGTCGGCGGTGTGCGGCGGCCGGCCCTCGAGCACTGTGGGCGACATCAACGGTCCGGTCCCGCGGGCCAGCCCGATCGTGGGAATGACGGTGTCCGGCGCGGTGCCTCCCTGGCCGCCGATCGTCACGGTGCCGTGCAGGCCGAAGGTCACGCCGGTGATCTGCGGCACCGTCCCGGTGATCTTGGCGAACTGCTGCGGGGCGAGCGCGACGAACTCCCCGTCCCACGAGACGTCCCAGGTCTGGCCGTACAGGCCGGGCGTGTCCACGAGGCGCAGCAGGTTCGCGCCGAAGGTAACCGCGCCGCCGACCGCGGCCACCGCGACCGCCAGGCCGAGCAGCGCGCTGCGCACGGGGACGCTGTCCCGGCCGCGGCCTGGTGCGAGGGCGAAGCGGACGCCGGTGACCACCGTAAGCGACGCCCCGGCCATGGCGAGCCGGTCGGCGAGCAGCGGGCGGCGCTCCGGGCCGGCCGCCGTCACCGAGCCGAATGAGCCGGTGGCCGCTCGCACTGACGCCTGCCGCCAGGCGGTGACCGCCACCCGGGCGAGCAGCAGCACGATGACGGCGACGAACCCCGCGCCGAGCACCAGGCCGTTCATGGCGATCCCCGGGTTGGGCTCGGCGAGCCTGGCCGGCCCGATCGGGGTCAGCGGGGACGCTGCGACGGCGATACCCACGGCGAGCGCCGCCCCGGCGGTCACCGCGACGGCGACCTCCGCGAGGCCGGCCGCGAGCAGCTGGCGGCGGGTCATGCCGAGCGCCCCGAGCGAGGCGTTGTCGCCGGCCGCGGCGATCAGCAACCGGACGGCGACCTGGCCGACGATGAGCAGCATGGTCAGCGCCAGCGCCGCGGCGAACAACGCGAGGGCGATCGCCTGCGGACGGATCGCGCGCTCGACGGTGGCGTCCTGCACGGACTGGTCGGCGATGAACACCTGGCCGCCGGTCGCCGGGTAACGCTTGGCGAGCGCCTGCGCGGCGTTACTGAACGAGGACATCGACGTACCCGGCTTGAGCGTCAGGTACGCGCCGTCGAACGCGCGGTAGTGCGAGCCGAGCTCGCGGTACAGCGCGGGGGTCGCGAGGATCCGCGCCACCGTGGCCAGGGTGTTGACCGGGACAATCGAATCGGTTGTGATAAAGATCCCGGTGACCCGTTCGGTGATCCTCCGGGGGTGGTCAGTGGGGCCATTTTCGCCGAAGGCGAGCATCGGTAGCACGGACCCGACGTGCAGGTGCAGCTGGCTGACGGCATTCCGGTCGACCGCGACCTCTCCCGGCGCGTCCGGGGCGGGCAGCCGCCCGGCGAGCAGCCTGGGGACCTCAACGGTGCGGCCCAGGTTGCCGTCGAGCGCGGCAATCACGTTGAGGCCGTTGTCGGGCTTGCCGTCCGCGCCGATAACCGCGGCGTCGATGCCGACGACCGGGCCGTCGGCCGCGACGCCAGGGAGCTTACCGAGCGCGGCGTCATAACCGGAGGTGCCGTCGTTACCCGGGGAGACCAGCGCGCCCGCGGCGTGGGAGACGGCGAGGAACCGCGGGTAGGCGGTGTCGGTCCTGATCGCGCCGGCCGCCGCGGTCAGCACGGCGCCCCCGGCGATAGCGGTCAGCACCGCGAGCGCGGCCCAGCCGCGCCAGCCGGCGCGCAACTTATGGACGGCAAGCCGGATCGCGGGGCTCACGCTGTCACCCAGGCGCAGGTCATGGGGGCCAACGTAGGGTACGCGCGGGCCGACGGCCAGAAAGGTGACGCGCAGGGCCTGGTGTGCTAGCACCACCACGGCCCGGTGTGGCTCTCCCTCTGGCGCTGTTATGACCGTTATGGAAACACTTGGACCGTGGAGACGGGACATGCCATCGACGTCTTCCTCGCCGATGACAACCTGATCGTCCGCGAGGGAGTGCGCGCGCTGATCGAGCGCAACACTGACTTGCGCGTGGTTGGCGTCGCCGCGGATTACGACGGCGTTGTAGACGGGTGCGCCAAGTTCGAGCCGCAGGTGCTGGTGACCGACGTGCGGATGCCGCCGTCGTTCCGCCGCGAGGGTATCGACGCCGCCCGGGAGGTTCGCTCCCGGCTGCCAGGCACCGGCGTCGTCATACTGTCACAGTACGACGACCCGGAGTACGCGGTGTCGCTGCTCGCGTCCGGGTCAGCCGGCTACGGGTACCTGCTCAAAGACCGGGTGGCGGAGGGCACGCAGCTGGCCGACGCGATCAGGTCGGTCGCGACCGGCGGGACCGCGCTCGACCCGGCCATCGTCGAGGCGCTGGTCCGCCCGGTGGTGGCGCCGGGCGGGCTGACGCAGGCCGAGGAACGCCTGCTCGGCCTGGTCGCCGAGGGCAGGACGATCAAGGCGATCGCGGCGCTGCGCGAAATCCCGCCGTCCGTGGTCGACGGCGAGGTCGAGGCGGTGTTCGTGAAGCTGGCCGCCGGCGTGTCCGCGGGCGACCAGCTCGCGCTGAACCGGCTGCGCCAGCTGCACCAGGCGATCGTCGACCGCGAGGAACAGGGCGAGACCCTGTCCCGGCTGCTGCCGTCCGGCCTGGCGTCCAAGCTGCGCGAGTCCCAGCTGCGCATCGGCGAGACCGAGCGGGTCGTCGTCACCGTGCTGATGAGCGACATCCGGTCCTACTCGACGATCGCCGAGCACGCCGACCCGACGCAGCTCGCGGGGCAGCTCAACACCCACCGGGCCGCGATGAACAAGGCGATACTCGGCGAAGGCGGCACGGTGATGCAGTTCGTCGGCGACGCGGTGATGGCCGTGTTCGGCGCGCCGTTCCCGCAGCCCGACCACGCCGACCGCGCGGTCGCCGCGGCGGCGGGCATGCACGCGCTGCAGGCGGAGATCAACGCCGGCTGGCTCAGCGCGGGCCTGCCGGAGTTCGGGCTCGGCCTCGGGCTGTCCACCGGGGAGGCGGCCGCGGCGCTGCTCGGCTCGGCCGAGCACCTGGAGTACACGCTGGTCGGCGACACGGTGAACCTGGCCCAGCGGCTGCAGCAGTTCGCCGCGGCCGGCGAGACGGTCATCTCCGCGGCCACGAAGAGCGCCCTCACCGCGCCGGTCCCGCTGACCGCGCTGCCGCCGCAGCTGGTCAAGGGCCGCGAGACGGCCGTGCGGCCCTTCAAGATCGGCGCGGCCGGGGCGGCCGAGCCGCCCGCGCAGGCCGGGCCGGAGCCGGCGGCACCGCCCGAGCCGACGGAACGGGGGCAGGCGGAGACATTCGCCCCGGCGGACACGCTAGCGGCGCAGGCCGCGCCAGCGGTGATACCGGCACCAGCGGTAACCCCGGAACCAGCGGCGGCGGCACCGCCTCCGGTTGAGAGCACCGTCACTGGGAACACCGGACGGACCATGACGAAGAACACGTCGGCGGAAGTCACCGCGACAGGGCACACTGCGGCGGACGACCCCGCGCAAGCAAGCGCGCCGGGCACGCCGGCCAGGGAGGGGACGCCGGGGACGCCGGGGACGCCGGCGGCAGAAGGCAGGCCGGGGACGCCGGCGGCAGAAGACAGGCCGGTCACGCCGGCATCGGGAAACGCGGCCGCCGGGAACGCGCCGGCTGCGGCGCCACGGAAGGCTGAAGGTAACCGGAAATGGAAGATATGGAAGTCACGGAACGAGACGCGCTGACCGTCGCTGGCCTGCGTAAGACCTTTGAGGCGGAGAACGCGCCGGTGCGGGCGCTGCGCGGCATCGACCTGACGGTGCGCGCCGGGGAGTTCGTCGCCGTCATGGGCCCGTCGGGCTGCGGCAAGTCGACCTTGCTCAACCTGGTGGCCGGCCTTGACGTGCCCGACGAGGGCACGATCACGGTGGCCGGGGAGACGGTGACCGGCCGCACCGAGGATGACCTGGCCAGGCTGCGGCGCAAGCACATGGGCATCGTGTTCCAGTTCTTCAACCTGCTCGAGGGCATGACCGTGCTCGAGAACGTGGTCCTCCCGTCGGTCATCGCCGGGCGGCGCAGGAAGATGGCGGAAACCCGGGCCCGTGACCTGCTCGACCTGCTCGGCATCGGCGACAAGGCGGCCGCGGTGCCCGGTGTGCTCTCCGGCGGGCAGCGGCAGCGCCTGGCGATCGCCCGCGCCCTCGCCAACCAGCCCACGCTGCTGCTCGCCGACGAGCCGACGGGCGCGCTCGACTCGGCCGGCGGCGCCGAGATCATCGAGCTGCTGCGCCGGCTTCACCAGGCGGGCCAGACGATCATCCTGGTCACCCATGACCAGGCCGTCGCCGACGCCGCCAGCCGCATCGTGACCATGCGCGACGGCCGGATCGAGGGTGTCACGACGGCCGGCGCCGCGCCCGCGACCGCGCGCTAGGCGAGCGGCGATGAGCGAGCAAGCCGGGCCCGGCGCGGTCGACCGGGTGCTCGGGGCCTACCGGGCCGGCGCGGCGGACAGCGGGACCGTGCCCGCTCGACCCGCCCGGCCGCCCCGCCCCGCCCGCCCCGCCCGGCCCGGCCGGCCCGCCCCGGCGCGGGCCGGCCGGGCGCGCCTGCTCCTCGCCGGGCTGCTGCTGCCGCTCGCCGCGGCGGGCCTGGCCGTGGCCGGGCTGCTCGTCGAGGTGCCCGGCGGGATAACCGCCACGGCGTGGGTGACCGCGACGCTGATCGCCGTCTGGGCGGTGAGCTGCGCCGCGGCCGGCCTGGCACCGGAACGGACGCCGCTGTGGCTGCAGGCCACAGGGGCCGCGCTCGGCGCGGTCGCGTTCGCCACCGACCGGCTCAGCGCCCGGTTCGGCGCGGAGGCGTCCGGCCCCGGGCGAGCCGGCCTGAGCCCGCACGCCGCGCACCATCTCGCGGTCGCGGTCGGCCTGGTCGCGGCGGCCCTGATGGTCGCTGTCTCCGTCCACCTGATGCTCTCGCTGCCCGACGGCCGGCTCCGCACCCGGGGCAGGCGGGCCTGCGCGCTCGTTGCCTATGGCATCGCGCTCGCCGTCGGCGGGATACTCGCCGCCGACGGCAGGGAAGTTCCCGCCTGGCTCGCCGTGCTGATCTGGTCGGTCGCGGTCGCGGTCGTCTTCCCCGCCGCGCGGCTGCGCTATGACGGCGCGTCGGCCAGGGACAGGGAGCGGATGTGCTGGGCGGCGATCGGCGGTGCCGCGGGGTGCGGCCTCGCGCTCGCGGTCACCGTGCTGTCGCTGCTTATCGGCTGGCCCGCGCCGACCGGACCGGTCGCCGAGGCCTTCATGGTGTGCTTCCCGCTCGGCATGGCCGCGGGGAACGTGCCACGGCTTGGCGCGCAGGGCGGGCGGGTGCTCGTCCAGGTCCTCGCCGTGGCCGGCTTCGCCGCCACGGTGTCGGTCATCTACCTGGTGGTCATCCTGGGCCTGGGCACGCATACGACCGACCAGACCGACCAGCGGCTGCTCGGGTTGTCCATGGTGGCCGCCGCGGTCGCCGCGGTCAGCTTCGCCCCCGCCAGGGAACGGCTCATCGACTGGGCCAACCGGCAGGTGTTCGGCGCCCGGCAGGCGCCCGATGAGGTGCTGCGGACCTTCGGGTCGCGGATGACGCGGGCGATCGCCATGGACGAGCTGCTGCTGCAGCTCGCCGAGTCGCTGCGCAAGACGATGGCGCTGACCTCCGCCGACGTCTACACCGGCCTCGGCGACGTGCTCGAGCGGACCGCCGCCGTCCCTGACACCGGCCCCAGGTCGCTGATCATCGGGGAACGGGAGCGCCCGGTCATCGCGCGGGCCGGGGTGTCCGGCCACGCCTGGGCCTCCGTCTGGCTGCCGGCCCTGCTTGAGAGCCACAACGGGAGCCCGGCCGACGCGTCCGCGCTGCTGCGGGTCGCCCCGGTGAGCCACGGCGGCGAGCTGCTCGGCCTCATCGTGGTGCGGCGCCCGGCCGAGGCCGACCCGTTCTCGGCCGAAGACGACCGGGTGCTCACCGAGCTGGCCAGGCAGGTCGGCCTCGCGCTGCACAACGCCCGGCTGGACACCGCACTGGCGACCACCCTCGACGAGCTGCGCAAGCAGGCCGAGGAGCTGCGCCGGTCCCGGGCCCGCATCGTGGCCAGCGCCGACGCCGAGCGGCGCCGGGTCGAGCGCGACCTGCACGACGGCGCGCAGCAGCACCTGGTCGCGCTCGCGGTGAACCTGCGGCTCACCAGGGAACTGCTGACCGAGGACACGGAGACGGCAGCGGCGATGCTGGACCAGCTCGCCGATGAGGTGAAGGCCACCATCCAGGAGCTGCGCGACCTCGCGCACGGCATCTACCCGCCGCTGCTCGCCGATAGCGGCCTCGCGGAAGCGCTGCGGGCCGCCGGGCGGCGCTCGCCGCTGGCGGTCACCGTCAGCGCGGCGGATATCGGCCGGTACGGCCTCGACGTCGAGACCGCCATCTACTTCTGCTGCCTGGAGGCGCTGCAGAATGCGGCCAAGCACGCCGCGGGCGCCGCGGTGGACGTCCGGCTGTGGGAGGAGTCGGGCGGCCTGCTGTTCTCGGTCGCCGACGACGGCCCCGGATTCGACCCGGCCCTCGCCCGCAACGGCCACGGCTATACGAACATGGCCGACCGGCTCGGCGCGATCGGCGGGACCGTCCGCTGGGACTCCGCCCCCGGCACGGGCACCACGATCAGCGGCTCGGTGCCGCTGCTGTAGCCAGGCGGCGTCGCTGGTGAACGCTGGATCTCTTGCGGCGGGTCTCGACGGCTGAGGCGCAGCGATACCGCGGGCACATGACCGGTTACCCGGAGATTTCGCGCTACACGGATATTCCGCGTGTGCCACGCACGCGGAATATCCGTCAAGCGCAAGGTTTCCGCCTTAATAGGCGGCTAGCTCGCGTGCGCTGGCGGACCCGGATGCGCGGCCTTGTCCCCTGGTGCCCGCTACGGGTTGGACAGAGCGTGTCCCGCGAGCGCCTGGTCCGCCGGGCGGTGCGCACGGACGGAACGGAGGAGGCCGCTCCCGTTCGGAATGCCGGGTGAGCTGGGCGGCGCGGACCCGCGGCTAGCGCGATACGAACACCCCGGACCGCCTGTTGTCCCACAGCTCGAGGATGGCGGCGGCGGACAGGTGCTCCTTGGAGACGTACGCGATGGCGCCGCTCACGGCCGCGTCGGCGGGCAGGTCCTTGGGGTCCTGCGTGGAACACAGGATCACCACGATATCGGGATGCTCGGCGACGATACGGCGGGTGGCCTCGATGCCGTTCATCTGCGGCATCTGGATATCCATCAGGATCAGCGCGGGGTGCAGGGCGGCGACCAGGTCGATCGCCTCGGGGCCGCTGCGGGCCTCGCCTGCGAATTCGAACCCGTCAAGGCGGCGCAGCACGGCGCGCGCGGCTAGACGGAACGGTGCCTGGTCATCAACGACGAGCACGGACCGGGGATGGCTCGTGACGCTCACGAATCAAGCCTCCCATCACCGGTCGTTCCTCGACAGGGTGGTGCCATCACCACCGAGGGTGGTTACCCACCCCAGGACCTTGGTCACGCGCCCTCGGCGTGGCTGAGGTACACGAGAACCGCCTTGACCCGGCGGTTCACGTCGCGCTCCTCCGAGAGGCCGAGCTTCGCGAAGATCGAGTTGGTGTGCTTTTCCACCGCGCGCTCGGTCACGAACAGCGACCCGGCGATCGCCGAGTTGGACTTTCCCTGGGCCATCTCGGCGAGGATCTCCGTCTCGCGCACGGTGAGCAGCGACAGGCCCGACGAGCGCTGCGCCGAGCGCGCCTTGACCAGCTCGTCCACCACCTGGGGGTCGATCACCGAGCCGCCGGTCGCGACCGCCCGAACGGCGCGGGCCAGCTCGTCCACGCTGGCCACCCGCTCCTTGAGCAGGTAGGCCCGGCCCGCGGAACCCTGCTCGAGCAGCGCGAGCGCGTACTGCGGCGCCACGTACTGGCTCAGCACCACGACGCCGGTCTTCGGCAGGTGCTCGCGCACCCAGGCGGCCGCCTGGATGCCCTCGTCCGTGCCGGTGGGCGGCATCCGGATGTCAGTGATAACGACGTCCGGCTCCTGCTCCCCCGCAAGCGCGAGCAGCTGCGGCAGGTCCGCGGCCACGCCGACCAGCTCGAAGTCCTCGTTGGCGGCGACGAGGCGCGAGATGCCCTCGCGCAGCAGCACGTTGTCCTCGGCGAGGGCGACCCGGATCATGGCAACACCATATTCAGTCCAAAACGGTAGTGGTAGGCACACCGCGAAGCACGCGCGAGCACCCTCGTGGGTTCAAAGCCGTCATTCTACGGTCCTGGTATGCGATACGAGAGCACCGTCACCTCATTGTCCTGGATTCCATCCGAGGCTGTCACCGGCAGTATGAAGGCCGCGTTCGAAGGCGGCATCGCGCACTACGACCAGCCGCCGCCCGGCGCGATCGGCAAGCCCGGCGAGCCGGACAGCGTCCTCGCGCTGCAGGCAGCGGACCGGTTCCGGTTCGCCAACGTGCTCATCGCGTGGATCGAGACCGACGCCGACGGCCGGATCACCGCGGCGGGCTACGGCGACGATAGCCACAGCCTGATGGGCTCGACCACCGTCAAGGTGGGCGGCGCGCGCCGCACCTTCAAGGCGGTGGCCCTGCCCGACCTGCAGCGTGCCCCCGAGTACGGCGACGGCTGGGTGCGGTTCGCCCAGACCATCGGCGGCAAGACCGGCGTGCCCGCGCCGCGGCGCGTCGTCTACCCGCCGTTCGTCCAGTGGCAGGCGCCGACCGTGTGGGTCACGCTGACGCTGACCCTGCACGCCGACGGGCGGACGGAGATCGGGGTGCCGGGCGCGAGCCGGTTCCCCCGGCACTGGATCTACGACAACGACGGCCAGCTGGCCCGCAAGTCAGGTCTTGCCGACTTCGCCGAGTGGTACCGCAAGTCGTTCGGCAAGCACACGCCGTGGGGCGACGAGGACTCCTCGGCGCTGACGGTCGCCGTGGAGTCGGCGCTCGAGCGGTCGCTGTCGGTGGACCTGATGCACGGCGCGGCCAAGCCGAAGATCACCAGCTTCCCGGCCGGCACCACGCTGCTGCGGCAGGGCGCGCCGGGCACCGAGGTCTACCTGGTGCTCGACGGCGTGGTCCGGGTGGAGCGCAACGGCGAGCCGCTCGGCGACTACGGCCCCGGCGCGATGTTCGGCGAGCGCGCCCACCTGGAGGACGGGGTACGCACCGCGAGCATCCTGGCCGTCACGCCGTGCAAGGTCGCGTGCGTCGACGGCGCCACGCTCGAGCGGTCGGCGCTCACTGAGCTGTCAGGGATGCACCGGCGGGAAGAGGCCTGACCCAGTGCTCATTACCTTCTGCGGGGTGCGCGGCTCCACGCCCGCGCCGGGCGCGGACTACGTGCGCTACGGCGGCAACACCTCGTGTGTCGCGGTAGCGCACGCCCCCGGCGCGGCGCCGGTCCTCGCGCTCGACGCGGGGACGGGGCTCGCCACCCTCACCGGGCTGCTCGGCGGCGCGGCGTTCGCCGGCACCATCCTGTTGTCGCACCTGCACTGGGACCACAGCCTCGGGCTGCCGTTCTTCCGGGCCGGGGACCGGGACGACGCCCGGGTGACGCTGCTGCTGCCCGAGCAGGAGGCCGGACAGGGCGGGGCGGGCGGGGATGGGGGGGCGGGCGGGCCGGGCGGGCGGGCGGGGGTAAGAGAAGCCGAGCGGCTGCTCGGCCGGGTGATGTCGCCGCCGTTCTTCCCGATCCGGCCCGGCGAGCTGCGGGGCAGCTGGGAGTTCGGCACCATCTCGCCGGGACAGCACAAGGCGGAAGGGTTCACCGTCGAGGCCAGGGAGATCCCGCACAAGGGCGGCCGGACCCTCGGTTACCGGGTGAGCGACGGCCGGGCGGTCCTCGCTTACGTCACTGACCACTGCCCCACCAGCCTCGGGCCCGGGCCGGACGGGCTCGGCGCCTACCATGAGGCCGCGGTCGAGCTCGCCCGCGACGCGGACCTGCTCATTCACGATGCTCAGCTGACCGCGGAGGAGGTACCCGCGGAGGCGGCCTGGGGGCACGCCGCGGCCGAGTACGCGGTCAGGCTCGCGACGCTGGCCGGCGCCCGGCGGGTCGCGCTCTTCCATCACAAGCCGTCCCGCACCGACGAGCAGCTTGACGCCATCGCCCGGCGGTTCGCCGGCGGGCCGCTGCCCGTGCTCGTCGCCGCCGAGGGACTATCCGTGGAGCTTTGACTCAGGCGGCTCAGTCCGCGATCAGCGTGGGCAGCAGGTCGCGGCCCGTGTTCTGGCCGGGGGTCGAGCTGGACAGGCCAGCCAGGAAGCGGGCGATGTCGGTAGCCGCGCGGGGGCGGCTGACCCCGATGGCCGCCTTGCGCATCGCGGCGAGCGCGTCGGGGTCGCCGCGCAGCCTGCTGATCTCATCGACCAGCTGACGAGACTTGGGCGCGTAGACGCCGGCGCCGGCCTCGGTGATGAACTCGGCATTGCCCTTTTCCTGGCCGGGCACGAATGAGGTGAGCACGAGCGGCGCACCGCAGCACGTCGCCTCGGCGATCGTGCCGGGGCCCGCTTTGCCGACGACCACGTCGGCACAGCGCAACCAGTCAGCCATGTTGCCGACGAAGCCGTGCGCGGCCAGGGTGCTCGACCCCGGCCGGACGACCCGGCGCCGGGCGATCCGCGGCAGCTTGCGGCTGAGCGCCCGGCGGCCGAGGCGGCGGCCTGGCCTCGCATCCGGCCCGCGGCCCGCGCGGCCGCCTGCCTGGGAGCCGCGGGCCGCGCGGCGCTCGGCCCGGTGCGCGAGCCGGGTGACCCGGCGCTTGAGCGCCTTGTTCCTGCCGCAGATCACGGCGACGTCCACGCCCTCGACATGACGGACGATGGCGGCGGCCCGGCGGCGCAGGCCACCCGAGCCCTCGGCTCCGCCGGTGAGCACCACGAGGAAGTCACCGTCGATGCCGAGTTCCCGCTTGAGGTCCTTGCGCTCGGCCTCGCTGAGCGGCGGCTGGCAGAACTCGGTCGCCACCGGCAGGCCGAGCGGCAGGCAGTGGCCATCCGGCCACCCGTCCTTCGCGCACCGGGCGGCGATCTCTGCCGACGGCACGATGACCCGGTCCACGGCCGCGTCGCGCCAGGACCGGTGCGCGGTGATCAGGTCGGTGATGACGGTGATCACCGGGGGGAGCACTCCGCCGCGACCGCGGGCACGGGCACGGACGGCGGGATCGGCGGTCATCGGGTGGAAGGCCACGATGAGTGCGGGCCGGTGCGCCTCGGCGGCCCGGGCGACGCTGCCGTACACCGGCGCCATGATGGTGCGGCGGACCGTGCGGAGCGTCCGCGGCGAGTCGCTCGCCCGCCAGAACAGCCACCACAGCCACGGCGTCAGCCGGATGCACGGGCCGTAGAGGCCAGCGAACCAGCGCAGCGGCCTAGCCACGTCGGGCCCGCGCAGCGGGTCGCAGATGACCGGGACGAACCGGCCGGGCAGCGCCCGCTCAAGCGCCTGGGCCACGGCCGCGGCGGCGCTGCGGTGACCCCCGCCGGTGTCGCCGATGAGGAAGAGCAATGGCAGGGGCGGCTGTTCAGGGGGGGCCATCGCTCACCTTCACGTGTTCTGCTGTCCCGTGGCGCGCGAGCGCCCGGTAGATGGATTCCCACCGGCCGAGCAGGCGATGCCGGTCGTGCTCGCCGATGATGCGCACGGACGCCTTCGCCATCCGCGCCCGCAGCCCGGGGTCGCGGCAGAGCAGGCCGAGGCAGTCGGCGACCTCTCCTGCCCGTCCCGGCCGGGCGAGGAAGCCGTTCTCCCCCGCGTGCACCAGCTCGGCGAGCGCGCCCGCGTCGACCGCGACGACCGGCAGCCCGCTTGCCATCGCCGCCATGGTGGCCAGCGACTGCAGCTCGGCCTGCGACGCGATCGCGAACACGTCAGCGAGCCGGTACAGGCCGGGCAGGTCATCGTCGGGCACGAAGCCGAGGAAGCGCACCAGGTCCGCCACCCCGTGATGGCGGGCGAGGGAGCGCAGCCTCGCATCGTCCGGCCCCGTCCCGGCGAGGGCTAGCACCGGGGCGCCTTCACCGTCGCCGCCGCCCAGGCTGGCCTGGCCGGCGAGCCTGGACATCGCCGCGATGAGCACGTCGGCCCGTTTCTCCCCGCTGAGCCTGCCGACCGACACGATGACCGGCCGGCCCGCGGGCAGCGCGTACCGCGCCCGCAGCGCCTCATCGCCGGCGCCCGGCGAGAAGCGCTCCAGGTCGACGCCGTTCGACACGGCCTGTGACGGCACCCGCAGGCCGTGGGAGCGCAGCAGCCGCAGCGCCGTCGCGGTCGGCGCGGTGACGTGGTCACAGCGGTTGGCGAACCCGGTGACGAAACCGTAGAACGCGGACTCCCGCGCGCGCGCCGAGAGACGCTCCCCGGTGCCCGTGGGTCCGTGAGCGAGCGCGGGCCAGACGTTGAGCGGCAGGTAGTGGTTGGTGTAGATCACCGGGACGCCGCGGCGCCGGGCCGCCCGCCGGGCGGCGAGCCCGAGCGTCAGCGGCGAGTGCAGGTGCAGCACGTCGGGCTGATGCGCGGCGATGGCCTGGCGGGCCGCCGCGGGCGGCAGCAGCCCGAGCCGCTGGCCCTCGTACCACGGCCACGGCAGCGAGCCGCGGTAGTCCACGGCCACCGGGTCATCCGGCCTCGAGGCGAGGCCGGCACCGTGCGGGCTGGCACCGTGCGCGCCGGCGCCGTGCGGGCCGGGTCTGGGCAGGCTGCCGTCTGGCGCGATGACCGCGACGGCGTGCCCGCGCTCGCTCAGTCCCCGCGCGAGCGCCGCGGTCACCGTCGGCACGCCGCCGACCATCGGCGCGTACTGGTCGGTCACGATCATGACGCGCAGCTGACCGGCCCGCGCTCCCGGACTCAACGCCGGATCCCGCGGGCATGGCCGTCAGCGGGCCCACGGCCGGCGCCAATCACGCTGCCATCCCGGTACATGATGCCAGCGTTGAGGTAGTAACGGTAGTTGCCATCGCCCGGAAGGATCGTGGATCAGGTCGACGTGCCGGTGAACGGAAGGCCAATCCCCGGCCGCCTCGCGGTGACGTTCCGCCCCATGCCGTGCCGGGCCCCGGTCACAGCAGCCGGAGCCAGCTGTCGTGCAGCGGCCAGGTGGCGCGCAGCGTACCGCCGACCGGCAGCGCCGCCCAGTCGCGGTAGAGCCGGCGCACCCCGGCGGCGGCCACCCTGACCTGCTCGTCGTCGAGCCGCCCGGCCAGCTTCGCCGCGGCCGGCCCGGTGCGGCGCAGCCGGTCCCGCACCCCGTCAGGGGTATCCGGCCCGTCGCCCCAGCGGTTAAGCACGGCGTTGACGGCGGCCTTGGCGACCGCGTGCGCGGGCCAGGTCGCGGTGGCGAGCTCGTCAAAAGGAGCGTCGGTGACCAGCCTGATGTGCCCGTTCCGCCGGGTCACCGCCCGGTTCGCGGGCTCGAAGCCGCCGGCCGCGAGCGTGCCCCACAGCCCCTCGTCCAGGCCGAACACCGACTCGACGACCAGGTGCGGCAGGTCATGGACGACATGGACGGCCGCGCGGCGCGCGGTCCCGTCCGGGAACGACAGCCAGGTCCGGTCGCCGGCCGGCGTCTCGCCCTTCACGATCGCGACATCCGCCACCACACTGAACGCCGGCGCCTCCGTCACGAAATGACACGATAGCGTCACTGCCGCCTGGAAGCAGGGATTTTCCCTGGCGTGTCGCGCAGCGCGTAACGCGGCCCGCGAAGCGTCGCCGCGCGACCGGGTGCCGCGTTCGCGCCGGGCGAGGCGCGCCCCCGTTCCGTACCATCCAGAACGGGGGCGCGCTTCGCAAGCTTCTTGCTGTTATCTAGCTTGGCGGGGGCCGCGCGGGAAGGGACCGGCCGGTCAGGTCCCGGCGGTCAGCCCCAGCTGGCCGAGCAGCTCCGCCTGGTCGAAGTACAGGTGGAAGCTGGTGATCTTGCCCTCGTCGAACTCGTAGACGCCGCACATGTTCATCTGCGTGGTCCTGCCGGTCGCCGGTATCTCGCCGGCCGGCCCGCGTAGCGTGCCGGTGTGCGTGCCGGTGGCACGGAACTCGTGCACGCCGCCCCGGTCGTCGGCGTGAATGGCGATCGTCTCGATGCGGTTGTCGGGGAACGCCTGCTGCCAGGTGTTCCACATCGTCTCCGCCGCCTCCCTTCCGGTCATGCTCATCCCGCCGGGCGCCTGGGTCTCGATCGTGGACAGGTCCGCCGCGGCCATCCAGCTTTCCTTGTCACGGGTGTTCCAGAACTCGACGTCGCGCTCAATCAGCGACCTGGTGTCTCCGGCGCGGACCGAGGTGAACACGAGTCCGTACTCCTCGACGGCACGGACCTGCATGTGCATGGTCGCCGCGGTGTCGGCGCGCAGCCGGGCGGTGGCCGCGCGGCTGGCGGCGAGTGCGGCCGTGTCCTGCCAGGCGGTGACCACGGCGCAGCGTCCGCTGGTGCGGTCGGCCATCAGCTGCGCGCTTGCCAGCCCCGGCATGTCCATCAGCGCCGGCACTGCCGTGTTGCGGAACTCCTCGATCAGCGCGTCGATGTGCCCGGGAGCGCATTCGAGGCGGGTGAGGCGGACACCGGCGCCGCTTGCCGGGCGGCTACGCCGTACGAAGACGGGGACCTCGTAGTGCTCGACCGTTACCGAGCCGCGCACCATTTCGGTCATTTCCTTGCGGGCGACCTGGACGGCCTGCTCGCTCGCTGTCATGGCATCGGCGCTGTCCCAGTAGGAGGCGACGACGCAGGTGCCGAGTTCGGCGTTG
>Ga0070714_100000707_pt1 | contig 23615 bp, 30 predicted proteins | sample LARL83metaG_FD_65450 | JGI IMG/M metagenome (GOLD analysis project Ga0070714, IMG submission 65450) | Corn, switchgrass and miscanthus rhizosphere microbial communities from Kellogg Biological Station, Michigan, USA - LAR L8-3 metaG | ecosystem: Host-associated > Plants > Roots > Rhizosphere ... | reverse complement strand
ATTCTTTCATTTCTATGTGCGAAGGACGCTTGAGCCATGGCCGACGTTCGGGCGTGCAAGAAATGTGGCAACCAGTTCGAGAGAACGTTCGGGTCGAACCGGTTGCACTGCTACGCCTGTTCCCCGGCCCGGATCACCGGAGCTGACGCTTCGGGCACGGTTCACCCGATTCGTGCAGATGTGCCTCCTACGCTGGTTCCTCCGTCTGCACCCTCGGATGTGGATTCCTACGTCCCCCAGCCGCACACGGACGCTCCGCATACCCCCGGCCGTGTTGAACTGCACACGGTCGCGGAACTCACCAGGCTGGGGGCTCTGGAGACGCTGGAGGGAGCGCTCGCGCTCGGGTTCGCGTCGGCGCTGGACGATCAGTGGCTTCCGGGTGCTCAGCGCACGAGTATGACGAAACAGCTTCAGATCGTGATCGAAGGGATTCGCGCGACGATTCCGGCTGAGCTGGATGGTGTGGATGCGTACGCGGAAGCGGCGCGCAGACTGAGGGAGCAGGCAGGATGAGTATCAGGATTTTCGGCACACGGTTCAAGGCTGGACGAGTCCAGCACCACGGTTTCTGGTTCACGCCGTTCGGTTCTCCGGTCGGTCGTGGTGCTGAGATCGTGGTCTGGTTCTGGTTCTTTTCGTTCTGGCACGGAAAAGAATGACAATCCTTTCCCCGCCCGTTGTCCAGGTCCCGTCAACCCTCTGGGTCCCGGATCGCAAAGGGTCATATGGGCAGATCATCAACAACTTCTCGGACGACATCGGTCTCCCCCGGGACATGGAACAACGACGCGACATTGACTGTCTCGCGTCGTACGGTCCCGGTGGCCGGTGGCTGACCTACGAAGGCGCGATGATCGAAGGACGGCAGAACGGGAAGACAAAAGCCGTTCTCCTGAGCCTTGCGCTCGCAGATCTGTTCGGCGCGTTAGGGTCAGAACCAGATCGAATGGTCTGGACTGCGCACGTGATGAAGACAACTCTGGACACGTTCGACACGGTTACCAAGCTGATAGACGCGAACTACAGTCTGAGTAAACGGGTCAAAGAGATCGTGACCCGGAAGTCCGAGGAAGCCATCATCATGAAAGATGGTGGCTCCCTGGACTTCATCGCTCGTTCGGATTCGTCCGGCCGGGGGCTGAGCGGTAAGCAAATCTTCCTGGACGAAGCCTTGTTTCTGCGCATGGCAATGATGGGCTCCCTGATGCCCGTTCTCTCCAGTCGCGACAACCCCCGCATTACCTATGGTTCGTCGGCCGGAAAAGGCGATTCGGACTTCCTCCGGTCACTTCAGCGTCGCGGCCGGAGACTGAACGACCCTTCCCTGATCCTGATCGAGTATCGGGCCCCGGGCGGATGGGATGACCCCGGATGCGGACTCGGTGTCAAGTGCGACCACATCTACGAAAATCCGCTCAACGACGTCCAGAACCCGATCACCGGATTCTTTGGGTGCCAGATGGACAGTCCGGCCAACTGGACCATGGCGAACCACGCCATCCTGGTCGGCCGGATGCGCCCCGATTTCGTGGCCGCTGAACGCCGGTCGCTGTGCCAGACCCCGGAAGGCGTGCTGGAGTTCGGCCGCGAGCGCATGGGCTGGGAGGAACTGGGCGGAGTCAGTCTTGACCCCGACCGCATCCCCCAGTCGGCGTGGACGGCTCAGACGGACCCGATGTCCGAGATCGTCGGTGAAGTCGTCTTCTCCGTGGACATGAACCCCGCCGGTACCCACTGTGCGATCGGGGTGGCCGGACGCCGGGCCGACGGGTCGGTCCACTTCGGGTGCCTCGACTACCGCCGGGGGGACGACTGGGTGTGTAAACGACTCACCGAACTGACAAGCAAGCACGAGACCATGTGCGGTGTGATGTGGCAACCGCGAGCGCCGATCGGTGCTCTCCGCGTTCCGTTGGCGGAAGCGGGTATCTTCATGGTTGACGTGGAATCGTTTGAGTACAACGAAGCGTGCGGAGCGTTCAAATCTCATTTGGTCAACGGCACAGCGTGGCACACCGGAACTCTGTACCTGGACACAGCTTTCAAGGATTCCGAAAGACGAGTCCAGGTTGAGGGCGGATGGTGTTTCGGTCGGAGGAAATCCTCAGGCGACATTTGTCCTCTGGTGTCAGCAGTTCTCGCCGTTCACGGTGTGGACAAGAACGGAACGTCTGAGCCCGGTGTCTTCGCATTCTGAGAGGAAAAGTACATGACGGAAGTGACCGATCAGATGTACCAGGCTGATCGAGAGAGGATGTTCGCGCGGTACACGGCAAACGGTGGTCGCGGTCTGGACCCTTCGGGTGCAGCCGTTTTCACGACGACGTACGGCATTAACGGGAACGAAGCAATTATCCCGATGCTGGTGACCAACGCCAACGAAGCATACCGGAACAACTCCGTCGTGTTCGGGGCCATCCTTGCTCGGTTCTCGCTTTTCAGCGAAGCGAAGTTCGTTTTTCGAAACAAATCGGACAAGACCGTATTCGGTGCAGCCGAGACCGACAACCGGCGGAACACCGCGCTCCGCATCCTCGAAAACCCGTGGCCGAACGGCACTACCGGAGAACTGTGCGTCCGAATGATCCAGGACGCTGACCTTGCGGGCAACTCGTACATCTGGAACACCGGAGTTCGCCTTGTCCGGCTGCGACCGGACTGGGTCACGATCATCTCTGCTCTGGAGTCGGATTCGATCGGCCGGGAGTACCGAGAGGTTGTCGGGTACTTCTACGACCCGCCCGCGAACGAGCAGACCGTTTGGGGGAAACCGCAGCTGTTCACCGTGGACGAGATCGCGCATTGGGCCCCGAACCCCGATCCGCTGGCAATGTGGCGTGGGATGTCGTGGCTCACACCGGTTTTGCGTGAAGTGAACGCGGACAACGCAATGACGCAGTACAAGACGATGTATCTCGCAAACGCGGCTTCCCCGAACCTTCTGGTGAAGTACTCCCAGAAGATCGGCCAGCAGACGGTCAACCGGATTCGTGACCGAATCATGGACACACACGGTGGCGTGGACAACGCGTTCAAAACCCTTGTGCTGGACGAAGGTGCCGACGCAACGGTCATCGGTAACACTTTCGAGCAGATGAACTTTTCCACCGTGCAAGCGGCCGGAGAGAACCGGATCATCATCGCTTCTGGCGTTCCCGGAATTGTCATCGGGTCCAAAGAGGGTTTGATGGCTGCGACGTATTCCAACTACGAACAGGCTATGCGCCGGTTCGCGGACATCACGATGCGCCCCCTCTGGCGGTCCGCGTGCGCATGTCTCGCGTCGATCGTGAACGTTCCCGCCGGAGCTGAGCTCTGGTTCGACGTTTCCGATATCGCGGCGCTCCGTCAGGGAGAGAAGGAACAGGCCGACACGATGGCCGTTCTCGCAGCTGCCGCGAAGACGTTCGTCGAAGCGGGATTCACGGCTGAGACCGTGGTGTCGGCTCTTACCGCCGGGGACATGACTCTCCTGAAGTGGGAAAAGCCGAAACCTCCACCGGCCCCGAATCCTCCCCCGCACGTCAACGGGTTCGGCACTCCGCCAGCCTTGAACGGTTCGACCACGAAAATTGATGCGAAGGTGGCGGTATGAGCAACGATGAAATTCTCCAGACCCGGTCCGTGGAACGGACTTTCGTCAACGACGACATCCACGTGCGGAGTGACGGCGGTGGTCGGATTGTCCAGGCCTACGCCGCGATCTTCGACACGCAGACCGAAGTCGCGGACCAGGACGGCCACTACAACGAGACCCTGAGCAAGGGTGCGTTTACACGCACCCTTCAGCACAAGGGGACCAATTTCGGTGTGCTGTTCAACCACGGCCGGACGATCGACGGAGAACCGAACCCCGCTGCAACCATGCCCATCGGTGTGCCCCTGGTCGTCCGGTCGGACGAGAAAGGGCTGTACACCGAAACCCGCTACCTGGACAACCCGCTTGCCGATCACGTCCTGAACGCGATCAAAGAGGGCGCGCTCCGGTCCCAGTCGTTCTCCGGCCGATTCCAGCGGTCCGTTCGGACGTACCCGCAAGGACGCTCCGACAGTAAGCTTCCACTGATCACTCGTCAGGAAGTGGCCCTTCGCGAATACGGCCCGGCCGTCTTCGCCGCGTACGAAGGTGCCGCCATCCTGGGGACCCGATCGGCGACCGACCTGTTCGTTCGGTCACTGCTCGCTATCCCCGCTGGGGAGAAGCGGATAGAGTGGCTTCAGCAGTTCGAAGGGTTCGGCACTCTGCTCGCGGCAGACGCGCCCACCACCCTTCTCGGCACTCCAGACGGACTCGCCGAATCGCCCGACCAGGACGCGCGAAACCCGCACTCCGACCGGGCAATTCAGATCCGTGAGCGCATTACCGCGTTCCGGACGAAAACGAGTCCGAAGGAGTAACCCCCGTGGCCGAGAACGACACCCCGCTCACGCTGCCGGAGATCCGGCGACGTCAGGCGGAGCTCCAGACCAACCTGACCGACCTGGAGCTGATCGCGGAGCCGACTGAAGAGGACAGTCTCCGCACCGACGCCCTGATCGAAGAGGGCGAGATGCTGGAGGAAGCGGCCAAGCCGCTCCAGGCTCGCGCCGACCGCATTCAGGCACTCCGTGAGTCCTACCGCACCGGTGGCTGGGGGACGGAGCCCGGTTCCGACTCGACCACCATCAAGGACATGTCGGGCAGCGCCGGTCCGCAGTTCCGGACCAAGATCGACCCCTACGCCGACCTGGATTCCGTCCGGGCCGGTCTGGTCGCGCCGTCTCAGGTGCGCGGCCGCGCACTCGCCGCGATCGAGCAGTTTTCCAAGCGGTCCGACGTCTACGGGCTCTCGGGCGACGCGGCCGAGGAAGTGACCAAGAAGCTGGAGAAGTCCGGCAAGATGTTCTCGGACAACTTCGCCCGACAGAACATCCTCTCTACCGGTTCCCCGGAGTACATCGCGGCTTTCGAGCAGTACCTCTCGGACCCGACCGGTTACGCCGCTCGTGCCGCGATGTCGCTGACGTCGGCCAACGGCGGGTACCTCGTCCCGTTCACCCTGGACCCGACGATCATCCTGACGAACAACGGTTCCCGGAACCCGTACCGGGACAACGCCACCATCAAGACGACCACCACGAACGACTGGAACGGCGTCACGTCGGCCGGTGTTTCGGCGGAGTGGACGGCGGAAAGCATCGAAGCCGCCGACGCGTCTCCGACCGTCGGCCAGCTGAAGATCACCCCGCAGAAGGCGGACGCGTACCTGTTCGGCTCGTTCGAGGTTCTGTCGGACTCCGATTTCGCCAGCCAGCTGCCGATGCTGCTCGCGGACGCGAAGGACCGGCTCGAAGAGACCGCGTTCGCGGTCGGCACCGGAACCCTTCAGCCGTGGGGAGTCATTACCCGAGGGACCACCGTGGCGGCCGCTTCCGGTACTGCGGCTACCGGCCCGACAGCCGCGTCCGTGTACACGCTGATGGGCTCGCTTCCGGCCCGGTGGCGTGGACCGAACGCGAACAACGTGTTCCTGGCTCCGCTGAGCATCATCAACATTCTGCGGAACGTCCCGAAGTTCACCGGGGCGACGGAGAGCATCGTCAACGACAACGGGCCGGTTCCGACCATGCTCGGTGTGCCGCTGCTCGAAAGCACTTCCGTTTCGGGAACTCTCGCCAACGCGAGCAAGGTTCTCGCCTACCTGGACATGCGCCAGTACTACATCGTGGACCGCGTCGGCATGTCGATGTTCTACGACCCGATCGTTCTGGGCGCGAACCGGCGTCCGACCGGCCAGGGTGCCTGGTACTCGTTCTGGCGGACCGGCGCGGACGTCAGCACCACCGCTGCCGACCGCGTGCTGACCCTGACCACCTGATCCACCATTCTCCGGCTGGGGATGTGGTCTTCCCCCGTCCGTCCAGGTCCCCAGCCGGACCCCACTTGTCGAGTTCGGTCGAAAATAATCCGACCGTACGAGTTCAGGTTTCCCCGCTTCGTACTTCGCACGAAATCCCCTGAAGGGAAAGCACAATGGCTGAAAGCCCGCGTTCCAGCCGGAACATCGCATCTCCGGTCAAGTCCGACGTCAAGCCGCCCGAGACCGGCGACACGTCGGCCGACGACACCTCGACCCCCGTCGTCGTGGCCGAACCCCCGGCCGACGCACCGGTGGTCCCGAACACCAGCGACGTCCCCGACCCCCGCACCGGTGACGACGCGATCACCCCGGCCGGGTACGCCGGACGGTCCGGCTTCGAGGTGCTCGAAAGCTCCGCCCCGGCGGTCGCTTTCGTCGACCCGAAGCGCATCCCGGCCGACGTCACCCCCGCTGTCCAGCCGGACGCCGGAGGCGACACCCTGTTGGCGGCGGCTCAGGCGAAGGCCCCGAACCTGACGTCCGAGTTCGTGTCGGCGTACGGGCTCACCCGGGAGAACCTCGCGGAGATCGCGTCCGGCGCGGTTCCGCCTCCGCCCGCGATCGGTCCGGCGCACTCCAGCGATCTGTACCTGACCCCCGGTGGTTGGACGCAGACCGCTCCCGGCGTGTCGCTGGAGGCTCACGCCGCTCAGCAGTCCGACCGGCGCGCGTAGATCCATCCCTGAATCGGCCCGGTCCCCGTACCCTCAGCCGGGGACCGGGCTTTCATGAAAAGTGAGGCAGGGTAATGGCAATCGTCGCATCGGACATCGTGAAGCGGCTCAGCACCGCATCCGGTTCTGCCGGAGACAGCACCGCCGGAACGCCCGCAACATCGCTCGGAAAGTACGTCTCCACCACCGTTATCACGGATGCGACGTTGAACAACTTGTTCGATGACGTTTCCGGTGCGGAAGCGGCGGCCGGGATGACGGACTACCGGTGTATTTTCGTCCTGAACAACCACGCCACCCTGACGTACATCGGGGCGACCGTGTCCCTGCTGTCCGAGACCGCCGGTGGTGGTGCGATCACCATCGCGACGGACAACATCGCGGTTTCGGCAAAAGCGTCCGCCTCTGCCCAGTCTGCGACCATTGCGTCCGAAACCACGGCCCCGTCTGGTGTTTCCGCGTTCGGAGCCGGACCGCTGACCATCGGGGACATCGCACCCGGTCAGGTGAAAGCTATCTGGCTGAAGCGAGTCGTCACCGCCGGGGCCGGTGCGGTCAACCCTGACGGAGCAATCATTCGGTTCTCGGGCGACACGCTTCCGTAAATCTGGTGAAGGGTAGGAACATGAGTCAGATAGTGGTGGTTCGGCAAGATATTGCGGGGTTGGCTGAAGCTGATCATTATTTAGACCAGTCAACGGCTCCGGTGGAATGGACCGGGGCGTTTAAGTTACCTGAGCCGAGTTTCCATTTTCTTTCTGTCGTGTACTCCGAGATCGTAACTGATTCCGCTGGGTCGTCTCCGAGTGTGCGCGGTATTCCTGTTCCTGGACCTGAGGTTGACGGGTACATCGAGATTAGGTGGATTTTTCCGGGAGCTACTGCATCTGGTGTTGGGGTTCTTGGTTGGTTCCTTGCCGCGTTTTACCGGAACTAGGTTATGGCACTTCAGGGTTGGGGATTCGAGGGGCAGAATACGACTCCCGGGTCCAACACCCCTACGATCGCGAACTCCGATGATTTCGGAGATCCGGCGTGGACCGTGGTGTCGTCCGGCGGTTTCCTGACGTATGTCAACTCCCCTGTTTTTACCGGGTCGGTCGCGCTCGCGGTCAAGGTCACCACGGCTGCTACCGCGACCAACCTGGAGAAGTCCGATACCGCGAGCGCAAACGCAGCTGCGTCGGTCAACCTTTTCCTGAACGCGTACCCGTCTGTGGATATGCAAGCGCCGGTGGGATTTCGGGGGTCGTCCACAGCGCTTGCCCGGATGAACATTTCTCCGACCGGTCAACTGAAATGCACCATCGGGGGAACGACGTCAACGGCGTCCGCCAGTGTGCTTTCCCTGAGCACGTGGTACCGGTTGGAGGTTTCCGCAACTGGATTCGGCACAGCGGCATCCGCAATCCAGTGCGACGTTTATTTGTCGGGCACCAACACTCTGGTTTTTTCTGCTAACGGGTTAACGGGTCAGACAACTGCGTCACAGATCGACGCGGTGCGCTGGACCAAATTCGGTGGTTCAACGAACTCCGATTTCATTCTGGACGACCCGTGGCAGAACGTCGGGGGGACCACCACCCGGACCACGGTCTCATCGGACCTGGACCTTCGATGGGCCAGCCGGGCTCAGGTCTCATCCGACGTGGACCTCCGGTGGCTCAGCCGGGCTCAGGTCTCATCTGACCTGGACCTGAGGTGGGCCGTCCGGGCTCAGGTGAGCTCCAGCTTGGACCTGAGGTGGTTCAGCGCGTCCGGCGCGGTCACTGTCCCATCGGATCTGGACCTGAGGTGGCTCAGCCGGTCCCAGACGACGTCCGACGCGGACCTGAGATGGGCCGTCCGGGCGGCGGTGACGTCCGCCTCTGACGTCCGCTGGATCGTCCGCACGCTGGTCACCAGCGACACGGATACCCGGTGGGCGGTACGCGCGGTGCTGGCGGCGGATCTGTCGACGCTGTGGCGCGTACGCGGCGTCGCCACGAGCGATTCTGATGTCCGGTGGCGGGTGCTGGCCGCGCTCGCGGCCGACCTGGACCTGAGGTGGGTCAACTCCGGTGTGGTTCAGGCCACCGGCGCTGTGGTGTTCACCGGCTCACCGGCCGGACCGTTTTCGGCTCAAGGCTCACCGGCCCCGGTGGCTCAGGCTCAAGCTGGGACCACGGCCGGTCCCATCGCAATCGGAGGATGAACCACCCATGAACCTTGTTGGCTCAACCCTGAGCTTTTCGGCCAAGCTCTACGACAAAGACCCGAACCAGGATTCGTCGGCCGTTCTCGTGAACCCGACCACGGCTCAGCTCACGGTGAGCCTGGACGGCTCAGTCGTCGTGACCCCCACCATCACGGTTCCACCGGCGACCACCGGATCGTTCACCTACACCTACCCGACGACTCTTCCCGGCCGGTATGTGGGTCGATGGCTTTTCGGGTTCGCGAACGGCAACACCGCGACCCATGTCGAAACGTTCAATGTTCAGGACACGGACCCCGGATACATCATTTCTCTTCCGGGAGCCAAGAAACATCTCAATATCCCGGTGACCAGCACATCAGACGACGATGAACTTTTGGACTGGATCGCGGGTATTACCCGGGTGGTGGAGTTTTACACCGGGGCTATTGTTCCGCGCACGGTGGTGGAATATCAGAAGTCCGCTCGCGTGATTCGACTGAACCAGCGACCGGTCATCAGTATCACGAGTATTACCCCGTACGGGATCAGCGGATCGAGTTACGGTCCGTCTCAGGTGAAAGTCACCGATGACGGAGCCGTTCGCCTTTTGACCGGTGGATGGATCGGTGGGTACGGGGATTTGGAAATCACCTACAAAGCGGGTCGCCACTCCGTTCCCCCGAACTGTGTCCAGGCCGCGAAAATCATTCTCGCGCACCTGTGGGAAACACAGCGGGGCCCCGGCGGATCGCCGTTGACCGGAGGCGACGAAGTGTCGTTCGTCCCGGGGTTCGGCTTCGCGGTACCGAACCGCGCCATCGAAATGCTCCGGCCGGACGACGAAGGCCCGGCCGTAGGCTGACGTGAGATGATCCGTGTAAACGAGCTGGAGACGAGGTGAGAATGTGCCGACCACGATTGCGTCAAAGCTGGACGACGTCACGGATTTGATCCTGACGACGATCCGCGCGCTCCCGGAAGCAACCGGAGTCAGCATCTATGACGGCCCGCCGGTCGGCAACGACGCGCCGAAACAGTTGGTCATGATCGGGGATGACGGAGATCCGGACTCCGACGCGGAATCGTCGTTCGACCAGACCTGGACCAATCTGGCTCACACCCGGAAACGGGAGGATGGCGAAATCCCCGGAGCTGTGATCATCGGGGATGGCAGCGTCGACATGAAAACCCAACGGACAGCGGCATTTACTCTGCTGGGTGCTATCGAAACCGCGCTTCTCGGACTCGCCTCTGACGTTCTGACTATCAGCTTCGACTCCGGTAAAGCCCGGCCGGTGCAAAACAACAAGGGTGCTGCGTGCTGGATTCCGTTCTCTGTCTCGTATTCGACAACTCTCTAGAAAGGCACTGACTCATGGCACTTCCTGCCGTCAAGGCCGTCGGGTCCACGCCCGGCGGCACGATCAGCGCGATGGTGGTTCCGCTTGCGTCGGAGACCATCTCGCCGGACGACGACCTGATCCTGCACATCAAGACGACCGGAACCGCGACCACCATCACGTGGACCGATCCGGGGGTCACCCCGTCGGGTACCCCGGCTGCTGTGCTGTCCGTCACCATGGCTGCGACCGAGGAACGGTTCATCCGGGTCCCCCAGTCGCTCGCCGGATCGAACGGCCTGGTCGCGGTCGCGTTCTCCGGCGCACTGACCGGCGTGACCGGTGAATGGCTGCGTTCCTGATGGCGACTCTGCTGATGCGCCACGCCGAGACCGGTGGCGAATCCCGGTTCCAGGACGAACCGGGAGTGCGCGAGTTCTACGAAGCGCGCGGATGGACCGTGGTGGACGAACCGGAGCCGGTCCCGTTCGTCCCAACCCCCGGGAACAGCCCGGCCGGGGACGACGGGTTCGTCGAGATGTATCACCCGGCCGTCGGTGCGACGCACCGCTTCCCGAACAACCAGGAAGCCATTGCGGGAGCAGAGGAATCCGGCTGGACGCTCCCGCATGAAGACCGCGAAGAGATCGCGTCGACCGAAGGCTCCGACCCGGCCGACGACACCGAAACTCCGGAGCCGGAACCGGCTCCGAGAACCCGTAAGAGCCGCGCGTCCGCGTCGGCCGACAGTGAAAAGGAGAACAGCTGATGGCTGACAGCAATGCCGATGGTAGGACGAAGGTCTACTCGGTTCCGTCGATCGCGAGTCTGGGAGCTCCGACCGTTGCAGAGCTCAACGCCGGGGTTGCCCTGGACGGCCTGATGACCCCGGACGGGTTGGTCGGGTTCGAGCCGGACACCGGTGACGTCGACAACTCCAAGCTGAACTCGACGTTCAGCACCACGTCGGCCGGACGGGTGTCGTTCTCGGGCACCATGATTCGGCTGATCAAACAGACCGGGACGGACACGGTCTACAACACGTTCGTCTATGGATTTGCGACGAACATCGTTATTCGGCGCGACGTGACCGCCGGTACCGCGTGGGCGACCGGGGACAAGGTGGAGGTGATCCCGGTGCAGTGCGGCGAGATCCGGAACCTCGCGCCGGAGGCCAACGCCGTCCACAAGTACGAGGTGCTGACGAAAATCACCAGCCAGCCGAACCTTCGGGCTACGGTCGCGTAATCCTCATGGAACTGGACATTCGGGACCCTCACGTCCGGCGAGCGTTAGAAGTCGCTCGGGCGTGGGGTGTCCCGTTGTCCGAGTTTCTGGGGAACCCCCGTGTGACACAGCAGTTCTCCGCTACTGGAGCATTGATGGGGTACACGGAGACACGGACGTGGTCCCCGGACGATCGTCGGTTAGCGCTGGATCTCGCGCAGTACGAGGCGGAATGTTGTCCCAACTGCCGAGAACCGTTGTCGGAGACAGCGGATGCGAAGAACGAGTTCCGGTACGTCGCTGATCTTCCGATCCGGTGCCACCGTTGTACCGCGTCGGAGATTGCCACGGACGCGGCACAGAACAGAGAACATCCATCCGCACTGCTGATTCCGATCCGACTCAAGGGGGTGCAGAATGCTCAGCCTGTCGACGAAGAACACCGCGTCTGATCTGAAGGCATTGTCCGCGCAACTCCGGAAAGTCGGTAACGACAAGGAGATTCGCAAACGGCTCACCAAGGGTCTACGAGAAGGAACGAAACCGGCTCTGGCTGCGTCACGTAAAGCCGCGTTGGATCTACCGTCAAAAGGCAAGTCCAAGAACAACCTTCGACGGAACATGGCACGCGCCGCCGGTATCCAGGTCCGGGCATCCGGCCGGTATCCCGGCGTGCGTGTGCGGATTGCCCGGAAGAAGATGCAGTCCACGAATCAAGCGTCACTGGCGAAAGCGACGAACATCGGCCGATGGCGTCACCAAGTCTTCCCGGTGGCCGGACGTCGGGTGGTCTGGGTGACGCAAACCACCACGCCGGGGTGGTTCGACAAGGCGAATGAGTACTCGGCCCGGCCGGTACGGCGCGAGCTGGGTAAGGTCCTGAACGACATCGAGAAAGATCTCACCAAACACTGAGGGGTGTGCCATGAAGGTTGCTGCTGACGGAGTCACGTACGAGTTCGACGAAAACCGTTTCCTGAACGTCGAATTCATCGCGATCGAACGGGCAACGGGGATGACCGCGATCGAGTGGCAGAACGGCTTGAACTCCGGTTCCGCCATGGCCGCAACCGCACTGATCTGGATCTGTCGGCGGCGGGCGGGTGAGCCGACGCTGAGGTTCGACGACATCGAGTTCGACATGGAAACGCTGGACCTCAACCCCGGTGGGGTGAACACCCCAAAAGCCCCGGAGCCGAGTACTTCTCAGGATTCGGTGAACGAGCCTTCGACCCCGACCGCTTCGTTGTCCCCTTCCTCGAACGATTCGGACTCCGCCCCTGGGAACTAGATTCCCTGGAACACAGGCATTTCGCACTACTCGTATCACGACTGAACGAAAGGAGAGACCGTGGCTGACAACGTGCTGAAGTTCGATTTCCTTGCGAACAACAAGGCATCACCGACGTTCAAGGAACTTGAGAAAGACAGCACGTCACTCAGCCAGAAGATCGGAACTCTCGGCAAGACAACGGCTCTCGCGTTGGGCGGGGTTGCCCTGGGAGGGGTGGCCGCGCTCGCGGGTGCGTTCAAGGAAGGGTTCACGGCTGCTGACGCGTATCAGAAGCTGAACCTGAAGACCGCAGCCGTCATCAAGTCCACCGGTAACCAGGCACACATCAGCGTCAAAGGTGTGGATGAGCTTGCGGCTCAGCTGGAGTCGCTGGGTACCACCGACGAAGAACTGATCATCAACAGCCAGAACGTACTTGCCACGTTCACGAACATCAAAAACGTCGGCAAGGAAAAGATCTTCGACGAAGCGACGAAGTCCGCGCTGGACATGTCCGTGGCGCTGGGGTCGGATCTCCAGGGTGCGTCGATCCAGGTTGGTAAGGCGCTGAACGACCCCATCAAGGGTGTAACTGCGCTGTCCAAAGTTGGTGTTTCGTTTACGAAACAGCAAAAAGACCAGATCAAAACGATGGTCGACTCGGGCAACACCATGGGTGCGCAGAAGCTTATCCTCGGTGAACTGAACAAGGAGTTCGGTGGAGCGGCGAAAGCGGCCGGGTCTGGGTTCTCCGGCGCGCTCTTTCGGGCGAAGGATGCTGTAGGGGACCTGGAACGGGACATTGCCACGAAGGCCATGCCCACGATGACGCACCTTGCGGACTGGGCTGCGAACGAGGCCGTGCCGAAGATTCGGGTGTTCACCGATTGGATGATGACGGACGGAAAAGATCGACTCGTCCACGGATTCCAGATCGCGCGCACCGCTGTGGAGCAGACGTGGTCCAAGCTCAACCTCGGTGGAGCCGTTGATTTCGTCAAGGAAGCTCAGAGCTGGGCGACCGACATCCTGGACGGCCTGAACAAAGGCATCGGCCAGGGAGACTGGAAATCTCTCGGCTCCACGCTGGGAGACGGACTGAGCATCGCACTGCTCAACCTTGGCGACATGTCCGCATCTTTCCTCAAAATGTTCGACGGCATCGACTGGTTCGGTATCGGTAAATCCGTTGCTCTCGCAGCACTTCCGTTCGCAGTCGGTTTCATCAGCAACTTCGGGTCGAACTTCCTTGAGGTGGCAAAGGCTCACCCGTTCGACATGTTCATCGCGCTCGCATCGCTTCTGGGAGTCGGCAAGCTGGGCGGGATCATCAGTAAGATTCTGGAACGCATTCCGATCCTGAAGTGGTTCGCCCCGTTGTTTTCCAAGCTGGAGGGACTGACTGCGCCGATCAACGACAGAATCGGTAAGCTCATGTCGTTCTTCGGTAAAGCTTTCGGGGATGGGTTCCGTCGCATCTTCCCTGAAATCGGTAGCGGGCTGTGGAAACGACTCAACCGGCTGATAGACGGAGTCGCCCTTCGCGCGCTCTACCTGAAAGACGCTGCGCTGAAGTTCATCGGCGGTCTGGTGTCCGGCATGGGCGAGGGAACCGGCCGGGTGGTCCGAGGGGTTCTCCGTGTCATCCGGTTCATCACCAGTCCTTGGGTGAACGCGGCCCGGTGGTTGATCGGAGCTGGCCGAGACATCCTGGCCGGACTCGGTCGGGGTATCGCGGGCATGGCCGGATCGGTCGGCCGGTGGATCGGCTCCGCGATCCGGTGGGTCACGAAACCCTGGGTGTCATCGTATAAATGGCTCGCGTCTGCTGGACGGAATTTGCTGACCGGTCTTCGTGACGGGATGTTCAGTGCGGCCGCCAGCGTCGGAAGCTGGGTCGGCAACATCGGTGGCCGGATCGTGCGCGCCGTGAAAAACTACTTCGGCATCAAGTCGCCGTCTAAAGTGTTCGGCGCGATCGGGTCCAACCTGATCAAATCCTTGTTCGCGAAGATGGTGGACCACAACCCCGTTCAGGCCGTCACCAAAATCTTCGGCGGCATGCCGCAAGCCCTGGGTGCTCTCGTCAACAAGTCGCTGGTGAAAATCGGGTCACTCCCCGGCAAAGCGATGAACGCGCTTCAGGGGTTGGGCGGTAAGTTCGCCGGTCTCTTCGGAGGTGGCGGCGGAGAGCTGAAGATCGGCGGGTTGTCCGCAGCTGAGAACTGGATCATCGGGCACGAGTCCGGCGGCCGGACCACAGCTGCGAACCCGACATCCACCGCGTTCGGTCTCGGACAGTTGCTTATCGCGAACCGCGAGCGCTACGGAGCGATTCTGGGAGTCAGCCCGAACACCACCGATTTCGGTGCGCAGCTTCAGATGTTCCGGATGTACGTCCGCGACCGGTACGGCACGGCGGAGAACGCCAAAGCCTTCTGGCAGGCACACCACTGGTACGGCACCGGTGGCATGGTCAACCGGCCGTCCCTGATCGGCGCTGGAGAGCGCGGACCGGAGCGGGTGCTGTCCCCGGCCCAGACCGTGTCGTTCGAACGGCTGACGCGCGTCCTGGACCGCCGAGGGAACATCGGGGCGGAGTCTCCGGCCGGTGCTGCGATCGACTACACCCGGCTGGGGGATGCGGTCACCCGGTCATTCCTTCGAGCTAAGGTGTCCGTCACGATGGACGGTCGAGAACTGGGTAAGGTCATCGGCTCCGAAGCGAACATGTTGGGACGGTCCGGCTGATGGCAGGGAAAGAAAGAATTCAGTTCGTCGACTCGATTTCGGCAACAGCTGCAATCCGGTTGACGTTGTCGGCGGACCCGTGGGCGGTGCTGTTCCAGGGAACCGACATTCAGCCTCCGCCTCTGACGCGCGCGATCAATTCGACGTTGCTTCAGGACGGAGCTGCGATCCCGGCCGCCGCGTACGAGAATCGGACACTGCGTTTACACGTCCAGCTGGACACGACTGATCCGACGATGGCCGCGACGCAGGCACAGATACTCCACCGCGAGCTGAACCGGCCCATGAACGTTCTCCGGTGGCAGCCAGAGCCGTCCCTGCCCGCGATGTACTTCCGCACGTTCCGTGCACCGGACTACGCGTCTCAAATTGACTATGGCATCAATCTTTACGATTTCCAGCTGGAGATCCCGGCGGAACCGTTCGCGTACGGACTCAAGGAAGACTTCGGCCCGATCACGGTCAGCTCCGACGTCACCGCTGGTTCCAACGGCCGGTACTTCGATCTGACCGGCATCAAGGGCGACGTCGAAGTCCCGATCCAGCTCCGGTTCACCGGGTCCGACATGGCGCGTCGGCAGAGCGTTTTCGCGGTCCGTCGACGCGGGACTCCGTCCGCGATGCCGTTTCTCCTTCAGTGCGAGTCGATGACACAGGGGACGGATACCGCGACCTCCGCCGGGGGTACCGGGTACAACCCGCCGTCCGGAACGAACACATCGCTGACGACGTTCGCGTCCAACCAGGGTTTGGCGCAACGTCTTTCGACGGCTCTGTTTCCGGCGGCCGGATCGGTGGATGTGCGCGGCACCTACCACGTCTACGGTCGGCTGGTTCCCACGCCACCGGCCACACTGCTCAACGACCCGAACATCGTCAATATCGAACTGCGCCACGGTGTTCGGGCGACGCGAAATAAACAGGTCACCATTCAGCGGATCTCTACCAACACGTCAACTCCGATGAAAGACCTTGGTCTGATTCAGCTTCCGGAAGGTGCCGACCCCGGGCAGAACGGGCCGGAAGGAGTACCGACACCGGTCGCGGGTGTACCCCTCAGCTTGTGGGCGCAGCAGACGTCGTCCACGGAAGACCTGATCTGGGACCATCTTCTGTTCGTCCCGGCCGATGACAAGTACTGCATCGTCAACTGGTCTGCCACCACACCAACGACTTTCGTCATGGATGGAACCAACAGAGCCATCTACGGACTGGACGCGTCGGGCAACATCTCCGACACTCTCAGCACGTATTTCCAGGGTGACCTTCCGATGGTCTCCCCGAACACCACGAACCGGATTGTGTTCATCCGGGATGTGACACCGGACAACACAGTCGCAGCTGACACCCCCGCTGTGAGTGTGACTTTCAACGGTTCGTACTGGCCGCGCTACCTGACCGTAAGGCCGCTGACGACATGACCATTCCTCTGCCGATCACCGTCCGGGTCCGAACCGCACGAAAAGACCTGGACCTCACGGCACAGCTCACCGGTCTTCGGTTCCGGTCGTCCATCCCCGGTGGGTTTGCGACATGTACGTTCAGCGTCAATCGGCCCCTGGACGTCCAGCCGGACGAAATCCAGTTCTTCGGAACGGTGTTCGTCTACGACGGACGGAACGGAACCGTTCTGTGGGAAGGCAGGATTGAAGATCTGGGCCGGACCGCTGGTTCCAGTGGAGAAGTCTGGTCGCTGTCCGCCACCGGCCCACGAGCGGTCGCACAAGACCAGACGTTCCCGATTATCTACGTGGACCAGTCTCAGGAACGATGGCACCGGTCACGGTACTCATCGTCGAAAGCTGTAACGGAAACAGGAGAAGTCGACGAAAACACCCCCGCGTGGATTCTCCGTGCGAACGAGGGTGACGCAATCGACACCACCTGGACAGCTGACATCATCTACCGGTACATGGCGTACGCCGGTCAGCACATCGCCCGTGTCCGGTGCGACATCATCGGGGACGGAGGTTCCGCCAACTACCCGGTCGGTGTCTTCATGCGTGTCGGTGGAGGTGGTTCCACGTTTTCTAAGAAACAGAGCAGTGTCGCTGGAACACAGACGCTGGCGGTCAACACCGGCTCCGCAGGCTGGGACCCGACCGCGAACGTCGCCAGTCTGAGGTTTCAACGGGACACGTCGTCCACCACGGCCGGGGACACCACGGCCCAGTACTTCCACAACATCGTCGTCCGCTCAACACTGCTGAAAGCTGATGGGACAGAGGACTTTACGAACACCTACTCTGTCAACAACGTCGACCCGGTAGAGGTGGTCGCGGATCTACTCGGCCGGGTGCTAACGCAGTTCGACGGACCGGGGGCAACCCTGGTCGGCTCCGGCGTGGACATCGATCAGCTCGCGTATCCGGACGGCACCACGGCGGACGCGATCCTGACGGATCTAGCGGTGTTCGACCCCCAGTACTACTGGGCGGCGTGGGAGTCAAACGAAGCTGGCCGCAACAGGTTTGAGTACATCCCGTGGCCTTCGGTTATCCGGTACGAAGCGGGAGTCCAGGATGGGTTCGACGCTCCGTCGTCCGCCGGGGAGCTGTACAACGCCGTTCACGTCCGGTGGCGGGACGGCATGGGGCGAATCCGTAACACCCGGCGGACGCAGAGTGTGCCGACGTTGACGGACGCCGGGATCACCCGGACGGCCTACATCGATCTCTCGGACGAGATCGGCGCACTGACGAATTCACAGAACGTCGGCGACAACTTCCTGCTGGAACACCAGTTCCCGCCGAACGCCGGAACACTCCGAGTCGCACGCGCTATTCAGGACAACGTCACTGGCCGCATGGTCATGCCCTGGGAAATCCTGCCTGGCAACCTGATTCGGGTTCAGGGAGTGCTCCCCAGCGTGGACGCGCTGAACGCCACCGCCCGGAACGGGGAAACGATCTTCCGGGTGATCTCCACAGAGTTCTCCGCCGACGACGGATCAGCATCACTGGAGCTGGACTCCTACAGTCGTACGGTGGCGCGGCAACTGTCGTACATTGAGAAGGTCATCGCTAACAAGTTCCGCAAACGCTGAGGGAGGAAAGAACATGACCACGTTTCCCGACATCGCACGCGTGCGGTTGCTCGGTACGCAGACGCAAGCCCGCATGGCGCGGCACGACATCATCTGTCTGCACACAATGGTGGGCAACCTGACGTCCACGTTCAACATGTTCAAACAGGGTGGCTTTACCGGTGTGGAGTCGCATTTCGGTATCGGCGGGATCTGGGGGCCGGACGACGACGCCGGACTCAACGGAGTTGCTTGGCAGTTCCAGGACACGGATTTCCGGGCTGACGCGAACCTGGAAGGCAACGACCGGATCATCTCGATCGAGACCGCCGACAACGCTCCGCAGGCCGCCGCCGACATCCGTCCGTGGACTCCGGCCCAGCAGGATCGGATCGTTCGGCTGGTGGCCGCGCTGTGCCAGCGGTACGACATCCCGGCGGTGCTGGTCCCGGACAGCCGGAGTGACCGGCGGGGGATCGCTTACCACCGACAGGGGTGCCAGCACTCCGGCGGAACGCATCCGGCGGGCTTTCTCCAGCCGGGATGCGAGAAGTGGTCTACCGCAGTAGGAAAGGAATGCCCGGGACCGGCGCGCATCGCGCAGATTCCCGGCATCATCACCCGCGTCCGCGCCGTGTTGGCCGGACCTGAAAAGGAGGGTACGGATATGGCTTTCGAGCCGAAGGACGTGTGGAACGGCAAGGGGACCGACATGATCCCGCACAACGACCCGGTGACGCGGGAACCGACCGATCCGGACAACCCGACGTGGTTCCCGCTGTCCACGCTGGAGGAGACGAACCGCGTCGTCCGGGGGCTGAAGACGCAGATGTCCAGCCAGCAGAAGTCGATCGATGATCTGTCGAAGGCCGTCGGTGAACTGGTCGCGCGTCTGCCCCAGCCGGGGAAGTAAGCTCAGACCGGCCGAACCACCGGCCCCCACAAAGGAGATCATCATGGACGCGATCCTTGCTCTACCGGCCCCGGTCCGGCATCTGATTGCCGCACTGCTCGCCGTCGGCTTGGACTGGGTCGGTACGGAGCTCGTTCCGGTCTTGAACAACCAGTCCAACCTGACCGGCGGCATCCTCACGGCCGCGCTGCTGGCCGCTGTGGCGACGTTCACGCCGCTGGTCACCGCCTACGGTGTCGGTGCCGATCGGGCCCGCCAGCTGGGTGCTCGGTCGCCGTCGGACGGTGTCAGCGGGCTGTAGGGTGGGCCGGACAACTTCATAGTTCAACCAGTCGGGGGAGTGCGTGTAAACGTGCTCCCCCGTTGGTGTTTTCACGAGAGGGAAAAATGCTCAGTGCGGAAACACTTCGGGTACTGACTCCCGCTATCGTTCTCCTGGCGCTTATCCTCGTTATGGGGTACGCCTGGATCAGGGATCGGAACGCTCGCATCAAAGACTTGAAAGAGCAACTAGATGCGGAACGTGCCAACAGTAAAGAATGGCGAGAAGTAGCACGCGAGAGTGAAAAAGCAAGAGACCTGGATCGTGAGAACACCCGGCTGTCTCTTGACGGTATGCGAACGTACGAAGCGATCATTACCGGACTGCGCAATGCCCTTGAGCGTAGGGAGCGCGACGACAAATGAAATTGAGCTTCTGGAACCGAGAAAGGAAGGAAACACCGATGGCCGTTGCTACCCGCGACACCGAAGCACAGCGCGCCAAAGAACGGGCGTTGCTCGCTCAACGGGAAGCAACGGCCGATCTCCTTGAGACGAAAGAGCTTGCACGAAAGTCCCGAGACCAGAGGACTCAAAACCATTTCGGTCCAATGATTTACGAAGCAATGAGGCCAAAGCATGAACGTGACTAACGTTTTCGTTCTCTTGTCGTTTGTCGCCGGTCTCATCCCGGCGCTGATCCTGCTGGTGATGTACGGCTTCCGCACCGACTGGAAAGGCAACCCCGGCGGTCAAGTCATCTTCAGCCTGATCGTGATAACCGTTGCGTCGTACAGCCTTTCGGTGGCGACGCTCGCGTGGCCGTCCGTGTTCCACGGAGAGACCGGCGAGCGCATCCGCATCGCGGGCCGGTTGCTGATCGCGGCCGGTCTGTGGAACCTGCTCCGGCTGTTCTTCATGGCTCAGGGCATCGGCCGGAGCCGACAGGGACGCGCTGACGACCGGGCGGAGCTGGACGCGGACAACACCCCGGCTGGGGAGTAAGCTGGCCCCGTGGTCTCGACTGGGTCACAGGTGGCGCGACACACGAAACCCCCGACCGGAATCCGGTCGGGGGTTTCTGTGGTCTGGATCAGATCCAGGGGTTCTCGTCCGTCGCCCCGTTCGGACGCGGGATGTTGTCGGGCATCGGCTCCGACTTCGCAGCGCCGGACAACGGCGAGAACCAGTCGGACGGCGTGGTGCGCGCGCCGTCCGGCGTGGAGCTGTAGTCGGTGGTGAGTCCCAGAAGATCTGAGAAGAAACCCATGATCAAAGTCCAATCTGTCGGTGAGTGCGGACAAGTCCAGCTTACAGCAGAAACCCCTAACCGGAAACCGGTTAGGGGTTTCTGTACTGAGTGGATCAGTTCTGGCAGACCGCCAGTTCCGGGTGACGGAGGCAGAACTTCGCCCACAGGATGTCGTGGGGCGAAGGCTCGATCCGGCCGGTACGGACGGCCCAGTCGTGCTGGTGTCGCCGGATCAACTGGGTCGGGCTCTGGTTCCGAGCGCCGACCCACCGGTGCAGCTGGCGGATGATCTGCTCGTGGTTCCCGGTGTTCTTCCGGAAGTGGTGAAAATGCGCCGAGTGAACGGCGGTCGGCCGGACCGAAGCGGCATCGGCCGACGCGGCTCCCCCGATCACGAGCGCCAGCGTGGCGAACGCGAGAACAATCTTGCGGATCACGGATCTTCTCCCCTGGACGTTGGTTACTGACAAGCTGAACTCTAACACACCGGATGCCGGATATGCCGAGAAACTGTTACCCGTTGCGCCGGATGACGGCTGGAGTCCCGTCCGTGTACACGTTCCCGGTGCAGATTACCGATGACGCTGACGCGGGCATCAGCGCGGTGTAGTCCGGACCGGCGTCCGCCGACCGGCCGAACACGTTGTCCCGAATGATGATTCCCGTTCCGATGATCCTGGAACTGCCTGCGTCCTGAGCAATGTTGATCGGAACGCGTCCGCCGTCCAGCCAGTTCTTCTCGACGACCAGATCGCTGATCGTGCCGACATCCGGTTTGATCATGATGCACGCGTTGGATCGGTCGGTCCCGTGCGTGTTGACCGCACCGCCTCCGAGGAAACCGTCCACCCGGTTTCCGACGATCCTGGTTCCTGAACCACCCATGATCTGGAATCCGGTGTCGTTGTGTGTCTGACTGTTCGCATCCCCGGCGGGGTTCGCGTCGAAGTAGGACGACCGGTGGAACCAACTTCCCTCCACCACCACGCCGGTGGCCCCGGCCGGGTCGTTGGAATTGAAGATGTCGAATCCGTCGACGACGTCGTAGACGTCGCAGTTGCGCAGCGTGATGTGGTGGCCCATCACGCCGTTGCGGTAGTAATTCAGTGCCTGGGCGTGGATGGTGCAGTCCTCCAGCACCACCGGAACGTGGTTGGCTCCCCAGCCCGCAAGGATTCCGTCACCGGACGCGGGAACCGTGAGCGGGCCCAGAAGCTCGCAGTTGCGCAGCACCGCGGGGGGATTGTTCTGGCCGGACTGCGCGGGCGGGGACAGCCGACCGGTGATCGTCTTGTTCTGGAGCAACAAGCCGGGGGTGAGCGTTGCGCCGGACTGAGGCGAGCGGGGAACGTCCGCGTACACGCCCACGGTGGACGCGTCCGGCTTGACCACGCCGACTAGCGCCGACCGGCGCTCGCGCTCGGTCTGCTCGACCACGTCGAAGCTGACGGTCCCGGTCCGGCCGTCCTGGTCGATCACCGTGACCTGGACGGTAGTCATCAGACGGTCCCGGTGAACACCGTGGTCCGGGTGGTCGCGTCGCCGGTGTCCGGCCCCGGCGTGGCCGTGAAGCCGGACAGGGTGACGGCGGACACGATGATGGTGACGTTGGTGGTCCGGCCGTCCTGGTCCGTCATCAGGCCAATGGTGACGCGCGGGGTGGACGTGGCTGTGATTTTCACGGTCTCCCCCGGCCGGTAGACGGACTTGTCGGTGGTCGCGATCGGTGCAGGCACGGTGTGCTCCCTCAGGTTGGTTACTGCTGAGTCTACCTGCGCAAACACCGAAGCGGCCGGTACCCGTCGTGGGTACCGGCCGCGTGTAAACGGGTCACATAGACCAGGGGTAGAAGCTCCGGTAGTCCCAGCACCCGTCCCGCTTCAGGCAGTCCGGACCACAGGGAACGGCTAGTCGAACGCCCATTCCGGTAAACCGATACGGTTAAAATTGACCTTCTGGTCAGTGGTGGTGAACATGCCTGATTCCCCTTCACTTCATGCTGGACTGAAAGCACTCCCACTGGCCCGGAAGCCGGAGATGATCGGTCGCCCAATCCTCGATCGCGTCCGCCTTGTCGATCAGGTACTTGACTCCGGTCTGCCGGTACTGCCGGGCCGTGTATCCCAGATGCGCCGGGGACCACTGCCCGTGCTTCTCCGCGATCTCGTGGAGCGCACCGGCGCTCATGAATCGGCCGACGATCGCGACCTTCTCGGCGTATGGCGTGTCGTCGGTGAACGGCTCCGACGTGAACAGCCGGACGCGGTTCTCCAGGTACACCAGCCGGTTAGCCTGGTCCTGGTCGAAATACTCCGTCGGGTGGAGCAGAAGGAATCCGAGATACTCGTCTTCGGTCAGGTTCGGCATTGTGTGCTCCCGTGTCGGTGGGTTTCTGTACTGGACCATCGTAACACAGAAACCCCTGATCCGTTTGACGGATCAGGGGTTTCTGGTTTTCGTACTGCTGGTTACCGCTTCGGCGGCTTCGGGTCCGCCGGACGCGACGGACGGGGCGGAACGGAGCCGACGTTCTTACCGGGGATGATTGCAGAATCGGACACAATTTCTCCTTTTGTCGGTGGAAAAGGCCAGTCTACGCCTACTTTCGCGGAATATCTACACCTGCCCTTCGCAGTTGGCTGATGCAGTTTTGAATGGAACGAGAGTCGGATGCGGTTTTCGGAATGGTGCAAACCCTCACACCGTTGACTCGCACGGTGTAGTGCCCGTTCCGCGTCTGCTCCCACGTGGCCCCGGGGGTCCGGAGCACGAAGCGGCGGAGCTGGGTCACGGTCACGAGTTGTACGCCCGGCCATG